>Ga0101944_10000114_pt1 | contig 267989 bp, 245 predicted proteins | sample DewCreD2012metaG_FD_75245 | JGI IMG/M metagenome (GOLD analysis project Ga0101944, IMG submission 75245) | Hot spring sediment bacterial and archeal communities from British Columbia, Canada, to study Microbial Dark Matter (Phase II) - Dewar... ...
TGCACCAGGCGGCGTTCAGGGAGCATGCGCCCGGAGCAGAAAGCGAAAGCCCGGCAGCTGTATGCGAAGGTGTCGCTCGAACGGGGAGGCATTGGGCGATCCTTCAGGGAGGTGCTGAGCACTAGTCTTGCGCTTCAGCCCGGAACGCTGAGGCGTCCTTTTGTACTTATTACCGACGAGAAGCCCGAGTATGCCCGTGAGGTACGCAAGCTTGCCGCCTTGTGGGGAGAGCACGGCGCATGGCTTGTGCATGAGAGGGTTTCTTCGCGACTGCCGCGTACCTTCCACAATCCGCTGTTTGCGTCGAACTACCTTGATCGGGAGCTGAGAAAGGATCTGGCGAGCCACCATCGGGAAACCGTCTGCTACAACCGCAATGTGTCAAACGGGATGCTCAGGCTGTGGGCCTACCTTGTGTGGCACAATTACCTCAAGCCCTACCGGATCCGCTGGGCGAAGGGCAGGCGTCCATTGACGCATGCACAGGCGCGGGGCATTGCGGCGGAGGTACTGAAGGATGTGGGTGTGCGCTTGTTTGAGGTGCGGGCGTTTCTGAGCCGCAGCAGTTTGAGCCGGGCTATGGCACGAACCTGGAAGAAGGAGTGGAAGACACCGGGCAAAGCGAAGGCCGAGTATGTGCCGAAGCTGGCGCTTGCCTGAGGAAAGGAAAAGGAGCAGGCTGCTCAGCTCTGTGTCTGCCTTTACACAAGGTTGAGAGCACTACCCAGGATCACCGTTGGTGCCAGATCCTTACTCCGAAGGCCTGTTTTCCAGCTCCGCGAAAATCTTCTTTAAACGAACCAGGGTATCTTTCGGATCTTCCACAAGAACCCGCGCTCCTCCAATGAGCTCGGCAATGCCGATTTCTCTTGGATACCTCGGAATGATATGCAGATGCAAATGCTCTATGCTCGCTCCCGCCGCCAGGCCCATATTGTACCCGATATTGTATGCCGAGGGATTGCCATACCTATCCAATGCATCGAGACAGCACCTGACAAGGTCGTCCATTTCGTTCTGCTCTTCTTCCGTAAACTCTCGAAGATCGGTGATATGCCGTTTGGGGAATATGATAAGGTGACCTGGATTGTAAGGGTAGAGATTGAGCGAAACGATAAATCTGTCTGTCTGATGAACGACAAGTTTTTCCACTTGCTGATCGTCGTCTCGCACAAGGCAGAGTATGCAGCCCTGGGGGCGCTTGCCCTTGAGGTATGCCAGCTTGTTGAAGTTGAACAGGTATTCCATAAAGATGTATAATACATTGCAATGGAGAAAAACAGAAGCCAAAATATCTGGAGACTGCTGGGAACGCTCCAGCTCTTTCTGACATGCGCATGTATTCTGATAACCATCCTTTCGATTGGCACAAATTGGGGTTACAGGATGCGCATGTGGGCGCAAACATTCTCCATGCTCTTGCTCGGCCTCAGTTTTTTCATCATTTTCTATGTTCCCTTCCATTTTCTGTGGTACAGGGAAAAAACAAACCTGCTCATCCTCGCCCTGCAGATTCCGATATTGCTGGTGGCGATCGGCTGTCTTGTGCTCCATATTGCCGCAGTGATTCTCCGCTTTGGTTGATGCCCTCCGAAGAGCATCAGGCTGGAATATGGCGACTGGAATATTGCCCAATACCGGCCTGAACCGCTATAGTGAGAAGCGCAATCCTGCATCCATTTCCGCATGACTGAAGGAGTCACCATGTCGGTTAGAGTACGATATGCCCCGTCTCCCACAGGCAATCAGCATATTGGGGGTGTCCGCACAGCACTCATCAACTATCTCTTTGCCAAATCGATGGGAGGTACCTTCATTCTCCGTCTGGAAGATACAGACCGGACCCGCTATTCGGAAGCCTATGTCCAGAATCTCTACGATACATTCAAGTGGCTTGGATTCTATTGGGACGAAGGCCCCGACGTAGGCGGGCCCGTTGGCCCCTATGTGCAATCCGAACGTTTCGATCTCTACCGCCGCCATGCCGAAGCGCTTGTGGCCATGGACAAAGCCTATTACTGCTTCTGCGACAGCGAACGTCTGGAAAGACTGCGCCAGGAGCAGATCGCGGCAAAAAAGGACGAAATCGGCTACGATCGCCATTGCCGCACCCTTTCCAGGGAAGAAGTTGCACGATATCTCGAAGAAGGCCGGCCTCATGTCATCCGGCTGAAAATACCCCTTGATGGTGTGACTGTCTTCCGCGACAGGCTTCTTGGCGAGATAGAATGGAAGAACGAAGACATCAGCCCCGATCCCGTACTGCTCAAATCGGACGGATTTCCTACCTATCACCTGGCCAACGTCGTCGATGACCATCTCATGGGGATTACACATGTCATGCGCGCCCAGGAATGGATTCCCTCTGCGCCCCTCCACAAGATCATGTACGATGCCTTCGGCTGGGAAATGCCGGAGCTTTGCCACTTGCCTATGGTTCTGGGCCAGGACGGCCACAAGCTGTCGAAACGCCACGGCGCTACCGCAGTCAACGAGTTCAGAAAAGCAGGCTATCTTCCGGAAGCGCTCATCAACTACATTGCGCTTCTTGGGTGCTCCTATGAAGATGGAAGAGACCTCTATACCCTCGATGAGCTTGTTTCTCTATTCAAAATCGAACGCCTCAACAAGTCCCCTGCAGTCTTCGACTACCAGAAGCTCGAATGGTTCAATGGCCAGTATATCCGCCAGAAATCGGATGAAGAACTCGCTTCTCTCGTCAGACCCTTCCTCATTCAGGCAGACCTGCGGGCCGAACACGATCCGCGCATGGATGCGCTCGAACGTTCAGCAATGCCTCTTGTCCGTGAACGGCTCAAATTCCTTGCAGACGCCCCTGCTATCATGGCCTATCTCTACAAGCGCCTCGACATGCCGCCAAGGGAGGACTTCATCCCCAAGAAGACCGATGCCGATACTGCGGCAGCAATGCTTCAGGAGTGCAGAACCCTTCTCGCAGGCCGCGGGCTCGACGATATCCCTGCCCTGGAAGAAGCCTTCCGCGCCCGTGCCGTTGAGATTGGCCGCAAGCTGGGAGACCTTCTGATGCCGCTTAGAGTCGCAATAACCTATTCACGGGTAAGTCCGCCGCTCTTCGAATCGATGAAGATACTGGGTCTGGAAGAGTGCCTCATCCGCATCGACAATGCGATTCAGTATCTTCGCAACAGCTGATACAGAGAGAGGATATTGACCGGACTCCTGAATACCGGCATATTTCTGATACCGCGCCCCTGAAGCGCGGCAAGGAGCATCTTACATGTCAGATACAGCATTAGAAAAACCTGTCGGCAGCGACTTCATCCGCGAAGCGGTCGCAGAGGACCTGCGAACCGGACGCTACAGGGAAGTCCACACGCGTTTTCCTCCTGAGCCAAACGGATGGCTCCACATAGGCCATGCCAAGGCCCTTTTCGTCGACTTCGGCATTGCGCAGGATTTTGGCGGCAAGTGCAATCTCCGCATGGACGACACCAATCCCGAAAAGGAAGACATGGAATACGTCGAAGCCATTCAGAGGGACATCCGCTGGCTTGGCTTCGACTGGGAAGACCGGCTCTTCTTTGCTTCGGACTATTACGAAACACTGTACGAGCTTGCCTGCAAGCTGATTCGCAAAGGACTTGCCTACGTGGACGACCTCGACGAAGAACAGATAAAGGAATACCGAGGTACCAATGTTCCGGACAAGAACAACATCACCTATACACCTCCGGGACGGGACAGCCCCTGGCGCAACCGATCCGTCGAAGAAAACCTGGATCTGTTCACCCGCATGAGGGCAGGGGAATTTCCCGACGGTTCCAAAACCCTTCGCGCAAAAATCGACATGGCTCATCCCAACCTCCTCATGCGCGACCCGGTCATGTACCGCATCCGCCGCATTCCGCACTACCGCACGGGAACGAAATGGTGTATCTACCCGATGTACGATTTTGCCCACCCGCTTTCCGACGCGATCGAAGGCATAACCCATTCACTGTGCTCTCTCGAATATGAAATCCACAGACCTCTGTATGAGTGGTTTATCACCAATTGTGAGGTCTTCCCGAGCCGCCAGATCGAATTCGCCCGCCTAAACCTTACCCATACCGTACTTTCCAAACGCTGGCTTCTCCAGCTGGTCAGAGAGAAAAAAGTTTCCGGATGGGACGACCCCCGCATGCCGACCATCGCAGGCATGCGGCGAAGAGGATATACTCCTGCCGGCATTCGCGATTTTCTCGGCAGAATTGGCATTGCCAAGACCGATTCCATGGTCGACATCCAGCTGCTCGAGCACTGCATCAGAGAGGATCTGAACAAGCATGCGCAGAGACTCATGGCAGTGCTCAAGCCGGTCCCCCTCGTGATCGAAAACTGGCCAGAAGGGCAGGTTGAATGGCTCGATGCAGTCAACAATCCTGAAGATCCTTCTGCAGGCATGCGCAAAGTGCCATTCAGCGGAAAGCTCTACATCGAGCGCGACGATTTCCGTGAAGTCCCGCCGCCCAAATATTACCGGCTGTATCCCGGCAACCAGGTCCGCCTGCGCTATGGCTATATCATTACCTGCACCGGATTCGAAAAAGATCCGGTATCGGGCGAAGTCAGCCTCATACGGGCAACCTATGATCCTGCAACCAGGGGAGGAGATGCACCGGACAATCGCAAAGTCAAGGGCACCATTCACTGGGTATCGGCGAGCCATGCAGTTCCCTTCGAAGCCCGCCTCTACGATCACCTCTTCGAAGCGGAGCGCCCCATGGAAGTTCCACCTGGTGGAAACTTCATGGACAATCTTTCGGATCATTCTCTTCTGGTCGAATCCGCAGCTCTTGCAGAACCTGCGATTGCAGAAATTGGCGTCGGCCAGACTGTCCAGTTCGAACGCCTCGGCTATTTCTGCAAGGATCCAGACTCAAGCCCGGAAAAGGCCGTGTTCAACCGCACCGTAACGCTCAAGGACAGCTGGAGCAAGATCGAAATGAAATTTGCAGGGAATTGAAACCCCACGATAAGGAGCATTCAAGATGGCAGATACCGCAGTGACCATGGACAAGATCGTATCGCTCGCCAAACGGCGGGGCTTTGTCTTTCAGTCTTCGGAAATCTATGGCGGGCTTTCGGGCGCATGGGACTACGGCCCCCAGGGAATAGAGCTGAAAAACCGCATCGCGCGCTTCTGGTGGAAAGAAATGACCCAGCTTCACGACAACATCGTGGGGCTCGATGCGGCAATTCTCATGCATCCCAGAGTATGGGAAGCCTCGGGCCATGTCGAAAATTTCACCGACCCACTGGTGGACTGCAAGAAATGCAAAGCTCGCTTCCGTGCGGACCAGATTCCCGAAGAAAACCTTGCCAGCCGCACATGCCCCGAATGTGGCGGCGAGCTGACCGACACCCGCAAGTTCAACCTCATGTTCAAAACAAATCTAGGGCCAGTCGAAGATGGTTCATCAATCGTGTATCTCCGTCCGGAAACCGCCCAGGGCATCTATGTCAACTACAAGAACATCATTCAGTCGAACAGGATGAAGATCCCCTTCGGCATTGCCCAGATTGGCAAAGCCTTCCGGAATGAGATTGTCACCAAGAATTTCATTTTCCGCACCTGCGAATTCGAACAGATGGAAATGCAGTTTTTCGTAAAGCCAGGTACCGACGAAGAATGGTTCGAATACTGGCGCGAACAACGCTGGAACTATTACCGCAAGCTTGGCATCGATATGAACAAACTGCGCTGGCATCGCCATGGTCCGGGAGAACTAGCCCACTATGCCAAGGATGCTTACGATATCGAATACGAATTCCCCATGGGATTCAAAGAGCTCGAAGGAGTGCACAATCGCTCTGACTACGATCTGAGCCGCCACCAGCAGTATTCAGGGAAAGATCTGCAGTATATCGACCAGGATAATGGCAATGAACGCTACACTCCCTATATCATCGAGACGAGCGCTGGCCTGACCCGTCAGCTGCTCATGCTGCTCTGCGATGCCTACGAAGAGCAGAAAGTCGCCGATAAAGGCAACGATGACGACTGGCGCACGGTTCTTCACTTCCATCCAGCCATCGCTCCGGTAACCGTCGCCGTCCTGCCCCTCATGAAGAAAGACGGACTGGCCGAGCTCGCCCAGGACATCCGCGCCGAACTCAAGGAAGACTTCATGACCGACTACGATCAGGCTGGGGCTATCGGGCGCCGCTACCGCAGGCAGGATGAAATCGGCACTCCCTACTGCGTCACAATCGATTACCAGAGCAAGGAAGATGGAACAGTGACAGTGCGCGACAGGGACAGCATGCTCCAGGAAAGAGTCCCCCGTGCACGGCTTGCTGAGTATATCAGAGATAAGATGAAAAACTATGCCAGAGCTTGAAGGTGAGAGCATAATCCAATGAGGGGGGGTGCCTTCCGGGCTCAAGCCAGGAAGGCACCCCCCCCTTGCATTCCAGACAGAGCGTTATTTGCCGAGCACAGCGTCCTTGCAGGGTTTTGCGACGGTGACTTTGATTACATTGCGTGCGGGAATATTGATCTGTTCGCCGGTTGCAGGATTGCGTCCGACTTTCGCCTTCCTCTTTACGATTTTCATGATCGCGATACCGGGAATGGTGAACTTTTTGTTCTTTTTCACTTCGGAATAGGCAAGTTTTGCCATGGCATCCAGAATTGTGCCAACATCTTTCTTGGTGAATCCGGTCGTTTTGGCAAGCGCGCTGATAATTTCCACTTTTGTGAGTGGCTTTCCTGTCGATGGCATATTTTTCTCCTCAGCAAAGAGAGATGCGGCTCAAAAAGCCAGAGAGCCGCATCCGGGAGCTCTCATAAGGCTGTCCGGACACTGATATTGTAGCACATCCATGCGGCATGTAAATCTCTATATTGATAAATAATCACTTGAGAAATATGTGCGTTCACCGTATACTGCCAGCACACACGGAAGGAGCGGCAATGAACAGAGCATTGGAAATACTCCAGGAACGGGGTTTCATTCAGCAATGCACCGATTTTGAAGGGCTTTCGCGCTTGATGGATGAAGGACCGGTCACCTTTTACATCGGTACAGATCCTACCGGACCATCCCTTCACATCGGCCACATGGTACCTTTTTTTGCACTCAGGCATCTCAGGGATGCAGGGCACATCGGTATCGCCCTCATGGGTGGCGGAACAGCGCGCATCGGCGACCCCTCAGGCAAGACCGAAATGCGCAAAATGATTTCCTACGAAGAAATAGATGCAAATACCGAGCGCTTCGTGCGCCAGCTTGACCGCTTTGTCGGCTTCGATGGGGTTCATGCCTTCACTGCGAACAACAAGGACTGGCTCGCAAACCTCAACTATATCGATTTTTTGAGAGATATCGGGCGGCATTTTTCTGTAAACCGCATGCTTTCCTTCGAAGCGTACCGCCAGCGCCTGGAAACCGGTCTCTCCTTTATCGAATTCAACTACCAGCTTCTGCAAAGCTACGATTTTCTCGAGCTCTACCGTAGGTATGGCTGCCGGCTTCAGATAGGCGGTGACGATCAGTGGGGCAACATCGTGGCAGGCATCGAGCTCATCAGGCGCGTCGAAGGTGCTGAATGCTTTGGGCTCACATTCCCCCTGGTTACCACGAGCGACGGCAAGAAAATGGGGAAAACGGAGAAGGGGGCTCTCTTCCTCGATCCCGATATGACAAGCCCCTACGATTTCTTCCAGTACTTCAGGAATGTGTCGGATTCGGATGTGGAACGCTTCCTTCTCATGTTTACCTTCCTGCCAGCGGAGGAATGCAGAAGACTCGGTGCGCTCAAGGACAGAGAGCTCAACGAAGCCAAGGAACGGCTTGCATGGGAAGTGACGGCCCTTATTCACGGAAAGGAAGAAGCAGACCGCGCGCTTGCCGCTGCACGAGCTGCATTCCGGGGAGAAGGCGATGCATCCCAGCTCCCCACTGTAGAAATCGAAAGGGCCAGGCTCGATCAGGGCATCGGTGTGCTGGATCTTTTTGTAGAATCAGGACTTGTTCCATCAAAGAGCGAAGCGCGCCGTCTTGTCCAGCAGGGTGGGGCGACCGTCAATGGCGAAAAGGTCGAAAACGAAAAACAGGTTTTCGGAACATCTCATCTGCAGGACGGCGCATTGATGCTTCGAGCCGGCAAGAAGAGAGTCGCGCGCATCGTCTGCAAGGATTGATCACTCTGCAGCCGATTCCTGCTTTGCCACGTCCAGTGCAATCCTGATCATGGAATCGAGCGAGTTCTGCCGCGCCTCCGGGGTCATTTCCTTTCTGCTGATGTTCGAATCGGAGCAGGTAAGGAGTGTCAAAGCCTTGCGGTTCGCCCAGGCAGCATTGCAGTAGAGGGCAAAACATTCCATGTCGGTAGCCTTGCATCCCATCCGGGCCCATCGTTTCCAGCCCTCATCGGGAGGCAGTGCTGAATAGAGCGAAAAGAGGTCCGAGGAAAACACATTGCCGACATGAAATTGAAGGCCCCGGGCTCGCGCTGAGGCAACCGCCTTTTCCAGAAGATCGAAGGACGCACAGGGAGAGAAAGAACCATGCAGGCGGTATTGGTGCGCATAATTCGAGTCGGTTGAAGCTGTCATCGCGATCACGAGATCTCCTACTTCGACTTCGGGCGCCAGACCGCCGCAGGTACCAATGCGTATGATCGCCTGTACATCGTAGAAGGCAAACAGCTCATATGAATAAATACCCATGGAGGGAGCTCCCATGCCAGACCCCATGACACTTATTCTGCATCCCTCGTATTCGCCCGTATATCCAAACATGTTCCGCACCGCATTGAACTGAAAGACATTATCCAGCATGGTGTCGGCAATCCGTTTTGCACGCAGGGGGTCTCCGGGCATCAGAACGATGCGAGCGATATCTCCGCTTTTTGCAGTATTATGCGGTGTTCCATTTCGATAGCTTTCGAGGTTCTTTTCGTGGATATCTTTTTCATGCATGGCCTTCATCCTTTCTGTATAAAATCCCCCGTGCGTTGTGCAGGGCTTTGCGACTTCAGCTTCCTGTCCGCTCGTAAGGCTGGCCAGCCGCGCGCGGCGCATACTCCTTTCCGGAGAACAAAACAAGTGTCAATAAGGTAATGACATAAGGCATAACGCTGAAGAATTCCGATGGCAGAAAGCGCAGCGATTCGATATTGACCATGTAGATCGCAAGCGCGACCGCCAGCCCGAAGAGCATGGAAGCGCCGGTCACGCCCCGCGGCAGCCAGCGGCCGAAAGAGACCGCTGCAAGGGCGATGAATCCGGCTCCATTTATCGTATAGATGGTGTATTGGATTGTCTGGGTCAAGACGAGGCATGCTCCGGCAATTCCGGCCAGAAAGCCGGAAACCATAACCGCAATGTAGCGGATTCGAATCACATTGATGCCGCAGGAAGCCGCTGCGTGTGGATGTTCTCCGCATGCCCTCAGGTGAAGACCGAAGGGACGTCTGTACAGCACATACCAGGTGACAAGAACAACGGACAATGCAATCCAGGCTGTAGGATAAATTCCCCAAAATCCAGGCATCATGCCCAGCCTGAACGGCGCTGTTCGTTCCATTCTGAAAATAACCTGGGCAAGAAAGGCCGTGCCGCCTGTGGAAAGGAGATTGATGCCCGTCCCGGAAATGACTTGATCCGCATTGAGCGAGACCGATGCAACAGCGTGGATGAGAGAGATCAGAAGCCCCGCAATTCCGGCCGCCGCGATCGATATCCACACCGAAAAACCTGTGTGCATTTCAAGAAAGTAGTGCAGGGCAGCGGCGGTGAAGGCGCCGATACCCATGAGTCCTTCCAGAGCGATGTTCACTACACCCGAACGTTCGGAAACAAGCCCTCCCATGGCGGCGATGAGGATCGGCGAAACAATCATGAGAATCGATGGAATCATGGTGATGATGGTACTCATTCGACGATCTCCTTTCCCTCGCGTGCAGCGATTTTCGCACGCCATTCCAGAAAGAGACCTACCGCCCCGCGCAGAGAAATGAAAATGACCACAAGTCCCGAAATGATCCAGGTGATCTCCTTGGGAATCTGGCGGCTCTGCATGAGAGGCTGGGCCGATGCGAGCATGCCAAACAAAAGGCCGGACAGAAGAGTACCTCCCGCGGTGCTGTTGCCGACCAGCGCAACTGCAATGCCATTGAAACCATAATTGTCGTACCCGCCCAGTACGCGCCCGTACCCAAAAGAGCCCAGCGCGACGATTGCTCCGGCAAGGCCGGCAAAGAGCCCTGCGACGCTCATGGAAAGCGTAATGGTGGAAGTTACCGGAATTCCGGCATACCGCGCCGCATCCTTGTTGAAACCAGTCGCGCGCAGTTCATAGCCTTTGCGGGTTTTTTCGATTAAATACCAATAGAAAAGGCAGGAGGCAAGGGCCACCCACAGCCCCATGTTGAGGCGCGACTCATTGGTGAGTTTCTGAAAGAGTCTGCTGGTCAACAGTGCTGTCTCGGGATAGGAGGGAGTCCGATAGGTGTTTGCACCGGGGATTTGCATGGTCACCCAGCGGGAGAGGAAAAACGCGATGTAATTCAGCATAATGGTAGCCACAACTTCCGATACCGAAAATCTGGCCTTGAGATAGCCGACGAGGCCACCCCAGACCATCCCTGCGATGCCAGCAGCGAGCAATGCGAGCATCCAGTGGGCTACTGGTATCTGCGGGCCGTAGAGCGCAACGAACTGCGCAGCAGTCAGGCCGACGATGTACTGGCCTTCAGCTCCGATATTGAACAGCCCTGTCCGCGCGGCAAAGCCCATCGAAAGCCCGCAGAGGATGAGCGGTATGCTTGCAGTCAGCCACTCGCCTATATAGCGGGCATTCCACACATTTCTGGTGATGTCATATCCTGTAAGGGTTTGAAGCAGGGCCGCATACATGCCGCCAGGGTTCCTCCCGATCAGCACAATGAGAATGGTACCGACCAGAAACCCCAGCACGATGACAATGATGGAAACCCAGCGATTGCTGGCGAGCATCTTTTCCAAAGAGCGGGCAAGTGCCGAATTCTGCAACCTGGATGGTTTCATGAGTCCTCCATGCCTGCTGTTTTTCGAGGAGTCTTGCTGTCGAATCCCGCCATCATCGCGCCAATCTGGCGTTCGTCCGCCTCGGCTGCATCAACGATGCCGACGATTCTCCCCTTCGAAATGGCCGCAATGCGGTCGCAGAGGTTGAGAATTTCATCCAATTCGAATGAAACGAGCAAAATTGCACGTCCCTTGTCGCGTTCCGCGATGATACGTAAATGAATGTTTTCGATTGCGCCTACATCAAGGCCGCGGGTCGGCTGTGCAACGATGAGCAGAGTGGGGGAGAGGTCGATTTCTCGCGCCAGAATAGCCTTCTGTTGATTGCCGCCTGACATCGCCCTGGTCTTCGTCGCTGGGCCCTGACCGGCACGAATGTCGAACTGCTGTATGAGTCTATGGGCGTTTTCGGTAACGCGCTGCATGTTCAGGGTACCAAGAGGGCCTGCATAACGCTTTTCCCTGTATGTCTTGAGTACCAGATTCTCATCGAGGCGGAAATTGAGTACGAGGCCGTGCTTTTGCCGGTCTTCCGGAATGTGTCCGATGCCGGACTCGTTTCTCTCTCGTATGGAGCAATGTGTAATGTCTTTGCCTTCCAGCAGGATCGTACCTGATGCAGCAGGACGCAGGCCCGTGAGCGCTTCCACGAGCTCGCTCTGCCCGTTGCCATCAACACCGGCAATGCCTACGATTTCCCCTCGCCGAACAGTAAGGGAGAGGTCCTGCACCGCCATGCTCCCATGCAGCCCCCTGACCGACAGGTTCTTTATCTCCAGAACGACATTGCCCGGATTCGCAGGTGTCTTGTCAATTCTGAAACGAATTTGCCGGCCAACCATTTTCTCGGCCAGTTCCATTTCGCTTGCCTGTGCGACATCGACGGTATCGATGACCTTTCCGCGTCGAAGGATGGTACAGCGGTCCGCGACAGCCTTGATTTCGTTCAGCTTGTGCGTGATGAGAATGATGGTTTTGCCTTCTGACCTAAGCCTTCGGAGAATATCCATGAGCTCGTCGATTTCCTGGGGAGTAAGCACCGCAGTCGGCTCGTCAAAGATGAGAATGTCGGCATTCCTGTAGAGAATCTTGAGTATTTCGACACGCTGCTGCATCCCTACAGTGATCTGTTCCACCTGTGCGCGCGGTTCCACATTGAGGCCATATTGACGTGAAAGTTCCGCAACTCTCTGTTCAGCGATCCTTAGGTTAACATTGCCAAAGCGATCGCGTGGCTCATTGCCGAGAATGATGTTTTCGGTAACGCTGAAATTGTGGACGAGCTTGAAGTGCTGGTGTACCATTCCGATGCCGAGCGCCGTCGCATGGTTCGGGTCGGAAATTCGTGTTTCCTTCCCTCGAACCTTGATGATGCCGGAATCAGCCTGATACAGACCGAACAGAATCGACATCAATGTGGATTTGCCAGCTCCGTTCTCTCCGAGGATCGAGTGGATCTCCCTTTCCCTTACTCTCAGCGTTACATCGCTGTTTGCAACGACACCGGGGAATGTCTTGGTGATGCCAATCAATTCAATTGCATATTCGCTCATCGATCAGGACCGCCTGTGGAATAAAAGGGAGGCGCAATCGCCGCCGTATCCGCGAAAGATTGCGCCTCATTGTCTTCTATCATGCCATGAAGCTGGCCGGCTGCTTACTGGTTGTCGCTTGCCTGAAGATTGCCCGGAACAAGGCCCTGTGCCTTCGCTTCAGCATAGGTCGGCACGACCTTGATCTCGCCTTTGATGATCTTTTCGCGGGCTTCGTTGACCTTGTCTACGATTTCCTTGCCGAGTTCGGGATTGCGATCCGAGAAGCCGACACCGTTGGCCTTGGTGTCGAAGACCACGACCTCACCCTTGAATTCTTTGTTCTTGACCTTGTCAAGTGCATATTTGGTCGCTGATTCGACGCGCTTGATCATGGATGTCAACACCGCCGACTTTCCATCGGCATAGATTCCGTCCTCGAACTGGTCCGAATCTACGCCAATTGCCCAGACGTTCTTGCCCTGCGAGCGGTATTCCTTTGCCTGCGCGATAGTTCCGTTTCCGGTACCGCCGGCAGCGGAGAAGATCGCATACACACCCGCATCGAACCAGTTCTTTGCCTGTGCCTTGGCGAGCTCAGGCTTGCCCCAGTCGTTCGCGTAATAGTCAACGATCTGCGCTTCGGGGATGACCGACTTTATGCCCTGTACCCATCCCATTTCGAATTTGGTGATAACCGGTCCCGGCACTCCGCCGATAAAGCCGAATTTGGGATTCTTGATACCGTCAGCTTTTGCCTTGAGGGCCGCAGCAACTCCGACCAGATAGGAGCCTTCATGCTCGGAGAACGTCGCTTCCATCACATTGGGCTTGCCAACCCAGTCGACATCGACGATGAGATATTTCTGGTTTGGGTACTTGGGGGCAACTTCGGAGAGCGCGTCTGCCCAGGTAAAGCCGGTGACAATGATGAGGTCATATTTTTCGTCGGAAGCCTGTTTGAGATTGGGAATGTACATGTCCTGCGTCTGGGCAGTCACCACGTCATAAAGCTTGCCCTTGTTGGCTGGCTTGTCCCATGTATCTCCATAGAACTCGAGAATGCCTCTCCACGCCGCGGCATTGAAAGACTTATCGTCGATCCCGGTCGCGTCGGTCAGCAACCGAGATGTGGGCAGAGCCGACTTTGCGCTTGTGGTCTTGCCCTGGCATGAAATCATTGCGAAAGTTGCAATGACCAGCAGAACCATTGCCAATCGTTTCATCTGGATTCCTCCTCGCACACGCCCCCTTCTGAGCCTTTGCCTGCGTTGCGGGGGCGCTCCATTCGTCATATTATAACCCAGGCATCACAAAAGCCACAATACAGAGTAGTACTTCAAGGAGGAAGGATGCGCAGTCTGGCACTTGTCCTGTCCGATATCCATGGAGAAGCGGATGTTCTCGCGAGCATTCTCCGGGAGCACCGTAATGCACAGCTCATTCTGGCTGCAGGCGACATGACCAATTTTGGAAGAAAGAAAGAAGCGGAAACAATCCTCAAGGTTTTTGAAAGCGAGCTGCCACCAGAAATTCCCCTCTTCTTTGTAGCCGGAAACTGCGATACCCAGCAGGCGCGTGAAGTATTTTCCCGGCATCCGGGCTATATCGATGGTTCGTCTTCGTCTTGTGCGAATCCTCTTGCGCTGAAGATCGCAGGATGTGGCGGAGGCCTGCTTCATACCGGTCTTACTCCCTATGAAAGGCGTGATGAGGAATTGGAATCCTCGCTTGTTTCCGTGTTTTCCCGGCTTTCCGGCAAACCAGCGATCGTGCTTACCCATACGCCCCCCTACGGCACCTTTGCGGACTTGAAGCATGGAAAGCATTTAGGCAGCCTGGCGTTCCAGAATCTTCTCTATTCGCATAATCCGCCTGTGTGGATATGCGGGCATATTCATGAGGGCAGAAGCGTGAGCCATGAAGGAGAAACGCTTGTGATCAATCCCGGCCCTGCAGCGCATGGTTCTTATGCTCTTCTGGTCATCGAATCGCAGGGGAGCATGCTGAATGCCGCTGCTGAACTGCGCTCAGTATAGCTCAGTTCAGCATAGCAGAGCCCGCTTACCGACCTGACGGCCCGTACAGATACTTGAAATAGTCCATTCCGGTCGACAGTGTCTTGTTGAATCCGGGAATCGTCCTTCGATAGGACTCAATGGCCTTCCAGAATTCGAAGAAGGCTGGATCTCGGCCGAACGAATCTGCATAGATGCGCGAAGCTTCTGCGTCCGCCCTGCCTTTGATCTGCTCGGCTTTCGCATACGCTGACGAAAGAATCGAACGCTTTTCGTTTTCAAGCTTGCCCAGCCATTCGGCCTTCTTTCCTTCTCCATAAGAGCGGAATGCCTGCGCAATCTGATTTCTCTCCTTGATCATGCGCTGGTAGACGCTCTCCGTCAGTTCATCGGAGTACTTGATCTGGCGTGGAAGAATATCGACCACTTCGATACCGAATGCCGGAACGATGCCTGATACGAGCTGACGCATCTCTTCGGACAATACTCTTCGCCCCTTTTCTATTTTCTCAAATTGCGTCGAGACGATTGCGAGCTGCTGGAGAGAATCCGAATTCGCAACTTCTCCGGTCTGGAAGGTTTCGACACGAGCGGCTTTCAGAATTTCGTCGCTGGAGCGTACGGCTTCGCGCAGATAATTCGACGAAATGACCGTACGGACGGCCGAATCGATCACATCGTCGAGCCGCGCGTAGGCATTTTCGATGGTGCTCACCGATTCATAGAACTTGAGCGGATCGGCAATTTTCCATCTGGCAGTGGTATCGACATATATGAACTGGTTTTCACGCGTCGGTATCCTCTGGGGCTCCCCATCCCAGGACATGAGTTTCTTGGGAAATACATGAATTTCATCGACAAAGGGCGTACGCCACTTGAGACCTGCTTCTGTATGGACGGCAACGATCTTTCCGAAGCGGACGATGACAGCCTGTTCACCCTCGTTCAGCACGAACAGAGGACCGAAAAGCACGATGAACAGAACTGCAAGCACTGCAAGGATCAAGAAGACAATGCTGATCTTTTTCATGGCTGTACCTCCTTCTGTGCGGGAGCAGTAAGATTCTTGATCGGCAGAAGATTGGACAGCGACTTGTCGATAAGATCCACATTCTTCTGATCCTTGAATATCTCTTCCATCATTTCGTAGTAAAGACGCTTCTTGGTGATGTCAGGGGCCTTGCGGTATTCCTCGTACACAGCGTTGAATCTCGAAACATCGCCCTTCGCCACGTTGACGCGCTCTGTCGCATATCCCTGGGCGATTTCGAGAACCTGTTCAGCCTGTCCCTTCACTTTGGGAATTTCCGCATTATAGGCTTCCTGTCCCTCGTTGATGAGCCTGTTCATGTCCTGAATGGCTTTGTTGACATCTTCGAATGCTGCCTGGACTCCAGCGGGAGGAACGATATTCTGAAGCTGTACCTGCGTAACCTCGACTCCCAGACCATATCGATTGAGCAGTTCATTCATGAGGCGCACTGCAGCATCCTGAATGTTCTGACGATCCGGGCCGATCACGGACAGAATCGCACGATCACCGATCAGCATGTTCAGCACCGACTGGGATGTATCCCTGATTGTCTTTTGCTTGTCGGTAACATTGAACAGCCATGCCTTGGGGTCTTGGATACGGTACTGGATGATCCATTCGACATCAACTATGTTGAGGTCGCCCGTGAGCATGATCGATTCTTCGGGATATTTCTTGTCCGAGTACTGGGTGACGATACCCGGTTTGAGCGTTCTGAATCCGAATGTCTCGGTCTGTATGACCTGCGTCCTCACCAGGTAGGCTTTCTGTATTCCAAAGGGGAGCTTGTAATGAAGTCCCGGCCCCAGTGTTCTGCTGTACCTGCCTAAGGTTGTAAGGACGGCTCTTTCTGTCTGGTCAACGATGACGAAACTTGTGGAGAGAAACCAGATGGCGGCGATAATGGCTAGGCCAATGAATAGAAGCGGCCATTTCAATTTGATATTGACAGGTTTCCTGAAAATGGGATTTGGCATGCATGCCTCCTTCTCATATGATCAAGTATACTGCATAAACTGTCCAGACTCATGCGGATTCGGTCGCTGAGGCGATTTTTTCCCTTACATCATCAATATCTGCTTCAAGAAATTTCGAAACAGCCGACAGAAAGCGATGAGGCAGAGGGGCGGCAATCATTTCAGGCATGTCATCGAAGAGCGGGGGTTTCACGGAAAGGCTTGCAGCGTGAAGAAGGTAGGTGCCAAGTCCCTGTATGACAGACGCTCCGTATTTCCTGTCTCCAGCAAGAGGATGCCCGTGAGCAGCTGCCTGTGCCCTGATCTGGTGCGTCAGCCCCGTTTTGAGATCAATCGCCGCCAGGGTAAGGCCATTTCGTGCAATGAGCGGGAAAAGGTCCATCGCTGCCATTCTGCCTCCATGCTGGATTCTGCTTACATGCTCATAGCGATCTCTTTCCATCAGATCTCGCAGGAAGAGCGGCTCGGTAATCTCTCCCTCGCACAAGGCAAGATATCGTTTGCCTACTCTGCGGGAGCGAAGCGCAGCGCTGAATAGTTCAGCACCCAGCCTTGAGCGGGAAAACATGATGATACCCGAAGTGTTCCTGTCAAGGCGATGCAAAGGGCCTGGCACAAAAGATGCCGAAGGAGGGCGATTGTTGTCCGGATGTGAACGTAGCCACGCATCGAGACTGGCAGAACCATCATGAGTGAGCATGCCTGCAGGCTTGTACACTGCCCGCAGATGCTCGTTCTGCCATGCAATGTAAGGCTGTTCACCTGCAATAATTCCAGGGGTCAGTATGGGAACCTTCGAGACGTAAGGCGCGCCGCCAGCATTTTCTTTCAGAGTATCTCTCGGTATATCATCTTTTGGAATATCGATTTCGATCTCGTCCCCCGATGCACAGCGGTCATGAATGGAGAGTCTCTTGCTGCGGCATGTAACTTTCCCTTCACGAAACAGCCTGTAGATGAGAGAAAGAGAAAGGGATGGAAGTGCTTTGCGGATTATCCTGTCTGCCCTGCGGCCATGGTCGTCAGCCCCCAGTACCAGTACCGTCTTCCCTTTCATGTAGTGGAAAATACTGCTGTCCTCCCTGCAGGTCAATGACAACTGCCGAATACTCTGCGCCCTTGACAATCGACAGGCTCTTCCTCCACACTTCCTCCGTGAGCACTGATACAAGACACTTCCTCTCGCTGTTCCAAAATCCGGTTTTTCTCTCGGGAGCCTGGAGCCTTTTCGCTGCCCAGGTGCTGAAAGCCATCATCACTCTTCTCAAGCGAAGGAACGTCAATGCCCGCGAAATTGCATTCATCATGCTCTGGAAGACCGGAGGCATGCCATCGAGCCATTCCGCACTCGTCGTTTCGCTGAGCACATCAATTGCCCTGACCGAGGGGTTTGATTCTCTTTTTATTGTCTCATTCTTTCTTGGACTCATCGTGATACGGGATGCGCTCGGAGTGAGAAGATCTGCAGGCCTTCAGTCCCGCGCGCTCAATTTGCTGGGAACGAAGGTCTCGGAACACATGGGCGTCCCTTTTGCTCCGGTCAAGGAAATTCATGGTCACAAGTGGCAGGAGGTTCTTGCAGGTGCCCTGCTCGGTCTGATAGTGTCTATCGTCATCTGCGATAGGCAGATTGCGGCAGCAGTGTCCGCATCGATGCCCTGAAAGGCTCATGGAGCGCATTGTTCGATGCAGAGTTACAAGATCGCCATTGGCATGTACAGCAGTCTTCCCCGCAGCGCGGCCGATTCTCTGCAGGAACAGATATATCAGAGCGCCTGGCGGCCCTTTCTTTCTTCACTTTATAAATTTCCATCGATAAGAGCAGTTATCCATTTTTCGGGAACCATCTATTCCTGGCTCGAGAAGAATCATCCTGAATATCTCTATCTTCTTACGGAAATGACCAGAAAAAACCAGATAGAATTGCTTGGGGGAGGCTTCCACAGCCCCTTGAGCGCACTGGTCAGTACCCAGGATCTTACGGGACAGGTCGAGGCTCTGAGCGCCTATCTGCGCAAATATTTCGGGAAGCGGCCTTCGGGTGCATGGCTTTACGAATACTCATGGGCGCCGTCAATACCTGCAGTCCTGCAGAATTCCAAAATTCAGTATACATTTTTCCCGGCGGATTACCTGCTGAACATGCATATTCCAATCGATACATGCATGCCAGTTCTATCCGAAGACCACCGAAAACTGGTATCGATTTTTCCTGTTTTTGAATGCCAGAACTCCGAGCACTCCTGTGAACCATTCGAATCAGCCCTTGCAAGAGTGCAGAAAGCGCACGCGGGCTGTAAAAGCTTCATCATCATGGCAGATGGGGTACAGATCGCCAATTCCTGGCAAAACTGCGGAATCGAATCGCCGGATCTGCTCTTCGAAATGAGTTTCGCATGGTTCCAGAAGAACTGCCTGGAATATGAAACAGTGCTTGTCTCTCAACTATATCGAAATGCAAAAGCGGAAAGGACATTATATTTCGCGCAATGCTATTCGGAACGCTTCCAGCGATACTGCCGTTCCTGTCTCTCCGAAAGAGGCACCGTTTCTCTGGATCACATTCAGCTTTCCCGGCAGACAGCCATCGAGCATCCTCTCACGAGAGCGCTTTTCCAGAAAATGAACTTCGTATCGACCATGACGGGCTTGTTCAGAGGCGACAAATCGCGCAAGAAGCTTTCCACTGACGACATCTGGCAGGCTCAATGCGGCGAGCTTTTCTGGATCAGTCCCAGCGGCGGCATTCTCCGTCCCGAATCCCGCCTCGGCGCCTATGCATCGCTCATAGAAGCCGAAAAAACCATTCGGCAGAACCGAACCCCTCCCTCGCTTTCTCTCGACGACCTCGACTTCGACGGCAAAAAGGAAATTCTGTATCATTCCCATCTGTATAACTGCTACATCCAGGAAAGCCGCGCTGCTGTTATCGAGTTCGATCTGCTTAAAAAGGGAATCAATGCTGCCGCAGGCTGGAACCCCGTCGCCGGAAAGACAGGCTGTTTTCTCGATCGAATCTGCGATTCCTCTTCTTTCGACAGCATATTGGTTCATGATGAGGAACCCTGGATACTTTCAGAAAACCAGAAAGATGTTTTCAGAATCTCGCTGGCAAGAGATTTCCGCCCCAGAATGAGCAATGGAAAGACAATTCTGCTGCATTGCCGGAAATCCTTCACATTCGATCACGACTTCGTATCGATCGATTACGAGATTTCCAACACCAGCCATGAGCCTGCAGTCCTCAGATTCTGCACTTCATCCGAACTCATGCTGGAACCGCAGGCCGAACTGCACCGCATCGGCATCGTGCAGAAACGTCAGACTCGCCATGTGCCCCCGCAGAAGCCTCTTGAAACTGCCGAAGCAGAAACGATCGAGATGTCGGGGCTTCGGGCACAGAGCAAGATTTCGCTGCGGACCGACACTGCGTGCAGTATCCGTTTTACGCCGCAGTATGTCCCGGGACTTTTCAGAGAGTCGGCATCGGCAGAGCAGTACCATGCCGCCGTCAGCGGTTTGCCGGAAGATGAACGACTTCTTTTTCAGGGGTTCAGTGTCGATTTTGGATGGGACTTCGAAATCCTCCCGGAAGGGACGGTGCTGTTTTCGGTCTCCATGCATATAGATGATTGAACACTGCATATTCCCAGCATTCCGGGTATGCAGGAAAATGGAGCAGGTTGCAGGAGCATTATGAATACGGATTTGTTTTCCTTCGATCTTCCTGGAAGCAGAATTCACCTTGTCGGAGCCAAGGGTACCGGGATGACAGCCCTGGCCGAAATACTGCATCACCGCGGCGCGCTATTGAGCGGCAGTGATGTCCCCGATGTATTCTATACCGATCGCATACTGCGCTCTCTAGGTATCGAGCTTTACGACAGTTTCGATCCTGCGCACATTCCCCCCGACTGCAAGCTTATCATCCATTCTGCAGCCTATTCTAGGGAAACCAACCCTGAACTCAGAGAAGCGATACGCCGCAGCATTCCGATAGCGAGTTACCCTGAAGCCCTCGGGGCGCTCTCCCGAACCTGTCTATCAGCAGGGATAGCCGGAGTTCATGGGAAAACCACGACTACCGCGCTTGCGGGAACCATACTGGAACGCCTTTCGATTCCCACAACGGTGCTTGCGGGTTCTGCAGTATCGAATTTCAATGACCGCTGCACGCTCGTGCAGGGCGGGAAATATTTTGTAGCGGAAACCTGCGAATATCGCAAGCACTTTCTCAATTTTTCTCCGCGCTGGATTGTCCTCACCTCAGTAGAATCCGATCATCAGGACTTTTTCCCGACGTATGAAAGCATAAGAGACGCTTTTGTCGAGTATGCCTGCTCGCTTCCCGAGCATGGAACACTCATATTCTGTGCCGATGATCGTGGTGCATCGGAGGTTGCAGATATTGTCCTACAAAAAAGAAGCGACATAGAATTTATTGGGTACGGTTTTTCAGCTCCGGGACCGTGGAGAATCACGAATCTTCGAACCAGAGAAGGAGAAAACAGCTTCTCGCTGACCGGAACCGCACAGACATTTCGCCTGCACCTGCCGGGGACTCACCTGATCCTCGATGCCGTTGCAGCGCTCATTCTTTCGTATCTGCTATTCAGACAGGAACATGCGAGATCATTCGACTCCACTGAATGGAGCATAGCATCGGAAGCGATAGCAGCATTCCACGGTTCGAAAAGAAGAAGCGAGCGAATTGCAGAAGAGGGCGGGGTGCTCTTCCTCGACGACTACGGACACCATCCGACCGCCATAGCTGCTACAATCGAGGGAATCAAGCGGTTCTGGCCCCGCCGTCGTCTGGTAGTCGATTTCATGTCACACACCTACTCGCGCACCATTGCCCTGCAGGATGCCTTCGTTTCGGCATTGGATCAGGCCGATGCAGTAGCTCTGCACCGCATCTACGCATCTGCCAGAGAAAAGCCCTTGGAGGGTTTTTCCGGAAGAACGCTTTTCGATAAGCTGTGTGCCCGGAGACCGGATTTGCACCCTCTGGATCCATTATCATCAATCCAGAGCCCGCAATTAGATGCCGGCTTTGCGCTATATACCGAAGAGCCTCTCGATGCAGTACCGGTACTTGAAACACTTCTCAAACCAGGGGACATTTTTCTTACCATGGGAGCAGGCGACAACTGGAAAGTGGGTGTTGCACTTGCCGAACGGTTCAAGACACAACATCAATCCTTGTAAAAAAGCTGGAGTACTACACGATGAAAAGCATGACAGGTTTTGCTCAGCGTGCGATTGCGACGCCTTCGTTCAAGGGCAGCATTACGCTCAAGTCCTACAACAATCGGTTTTTCGACCTTTCGCTTGCAATGCCCCAGTGGCTCTCAGGGCTGGAGCCCCAGATACGCGAATTCCTGGGAGCCCGCATCGCCAGGGGCAAGGTCGAATGCGCCATCAGATTGAAACGCGAAGGAACCTCTTCCACGGAAATCAATCTCGATATTCCCTTTGCGCAAGCGCTCGCAGAGCAACTGCGCAGGCTTGCGCGGGAATGCAAGCTCGATCAGGAACCCCCGCTGGAGCTCATAGCCACGTTTCCGGGCACCATGGATTCCGATAACGACATCGACCTGTCTGATACTTGGCAGATGCTCGAACCATTCATAGAGCAAATCTGGAACGATTTCGATGAAAGCAGACTGCGTGAGGGCAATGCGACACTCAGCAATATCCATTCGCAGATGGACCGGATCAAGCAGCGGCTCGAAGAAATATCGGCTCATGCGGATCAGATCGAATCCTATCTCCGCACCCAGATAACCGCCCGCTTCAGAGAACTGCTCGGCGATGGCTATGATGAGGGCAGGGTGCTCCAGGAAGTTGCGGTTCAGATGGTCCGCCTTACAATAAACGAAGAAATACATCGGCTCAGGACCCATATCGAAGCTTTCCAGGCGATGGAAAAAGAACCCGCATGCGGCAAGAAGCTCGACTTTCTCTGCCAGGAAATGAACCGCGAAATCAACACGATCGGTTCAAAGAACATGCTGATTCCAGTTTCTCTTGCCGTAGTCGAGATGAAGGACGCGCTCGAGAACATTCGGGAACAGATCAGGAATGTGGAGTAGATGCTGATGAGTATTATCGCTATTTCTGGAAAATCTGGCTGCGGCAACACGACCGTTTCGAGACTTGTTGCCGAGGCCCTTGGCTATACCCATATCAATTACACCTTTCGCGCCATGGCAGCCGAAATGAAGATTCCGCTGGAACAGCTCCTCGCGCTGGCTCAGAGAGATCCTTCCTACGATCGGCGCCTCGATTCCCATCAGGCTGAACTGGCCCGGGCAGGCAATACCGTCATAGGTTCGCGCCTTGCCATGTGGATGGTACCCGAGGCGGACCTGAAGGTATATCTCAAAGCGTCCGAAAAAGTGAGAGCCGCACGCATCCATGCGCGTGAGGGAGGGGATCCCGCAGCTATCGAACGCTTTACGCGCGAAAGGGATGCCCGCGACAGGGCACGGTATCTCGCCCTCTACCAAATCGATATCGATGATGTCGCCAGCGCACATCTTGTGATCGACACGGAAAAGTGGCCAGCCGAAGAGGTTGCCTTCATTATTGTCAGTGCATACAGAGCCCTGGAAAGGAGGCTCAATCGTGAGTAATACCGCTGACGCTGCTGGAAAGTCGCGAAACGAGGGAAAAATCGCCCTTGTGACGGGGGCTACCAGCGGAATAGGCAAGCATGTCGCTGCCGAACTGCTCAAAGATGGCTGGATCGTCTACGGCATTGGGAGACGCGCGAATCCGGAAAGCGCTCCCGATGGACTTCGCTACTTTTCTGCCGACGTAACATCGCCCGAGTCGCTCCTGGAATGCAGGACGCATATCCTTTCCGAAGCAGGCTGTCCCGATCTCATCGTATGCGGTGCCGGTTCGGGCATAAGCGGCTCTGTCGAAGAGACGCCTCCGCAAGCAATTGCTGGGCAATTCGAAGTAAATTTCTTTGGAGTACTGCATACCATACAGGCATTTCTTCCATGCATGCGTGCGCGCTGCAGCGGGAAAATCATCATCATAGGTTCGATCGCAGGAAAAATCGGTCTTCCATTCCAGGCATTCTATTCCGCCAGCAAGTTTGCGCTCGAAGGGCTGGTTGAAGCGCTGCGGCACGAAGTGCGCCCATTCGGCATAGAAGTTGCGATTGTCGAGCCCGGAGATTTCCGTACCGGCTTTACCAGTGCGCGGAAAAAATACATATCCGGAACAAGCCCCTATCGAAGTTTTTTCGAACGGGCAATGGCAGTGCAGGAGCATGACGAACAGCATGGCTGGTCACCCGAAAAGGCAGGCAGGAAAATTGCGAAGCTCGCGCGCGCAAAGCGCCTGCCGGTTCGCGCTACAGTCGGGCCTTTTATCGAGCGGCTTGCCGTCTGGCTCAGAAGAATCCTTCCCGACAGATGGATGGAAGCTTTCTATCGAATGTATTATCGCCAATAGCGAATAGTGACAGCCTCTATACAAGGAGATAGTGCCCATGGAAATCAGAAAAAAACCGTTTGGACTGCTTTCTTCAGGAGAAGAAATTTCGCTTTTCATCCTTTCCGCTGGAGAGTATACAGCCTGCCTGACAGATTATGGCGCAACCTGGGTGAGTTTTATCATGCCGGATGCCAACGGCATGCGCGACGATGTGCTTCTCGGCTTTCCAACGCTGAACGGATATGTGCACAAGCATCCTTTTTTCGGTTCCACTGTCGGACGTTTCGCAAACCGCATCCGCAATGCTCGCTTCTCTATTGATGGGAAGGAATACCATCTCTGGGCAAACGAAGGCAGCAATCATCTGCATGGCGGTCGCCGCGGTTTCGACAAACAGGTATGGCAAGCGGAAACCGATACAATCGGTGGAGATCCCGCTGTCCGCTTTTCACGCACCAGCCCCGATGGAGAAGAAGGGTATCCCGGCAATCTCGAAGTAGTCCTGACGGTAAGTCTCAGCGCTGAAGGAGTATTTCAGCTTCACTATCATGCTGTTTCTGATGCCAAAACGCCGGTCAATCTAACCAATCATGCCTATTTCAACCTCGCAGGAGAGGGCCGGGGCACAATCCTGAACCATATCGTTCAGCTCAACTCGAATATGTATCTTCCTGTAGACAGCGAATCCATCCCCCTCGAGAAACCCGCACCGGTTGATGGCACGCCCTTCGATTTCACCTCGCCAAAGCCGATCGGCAGGGATATAGAAATAACAGGCGTGGGATACGACCACTGCTTTCTGATAGAGAAGAATGACAGCACTCCGCAGAAAGATGGACATCTTGCAAGCTGTGCAAGGGTTCTTGAGCCTTCTTCCGGCCGCACCATGGAAGTCCGGACGACGCTTCCCGGCTTGCAGTTCTATACGGGAAACAAGCTCAATGGCGTTCCTGGCAAGCGCGGCTCGATCTATGGAGCCCATGCAGGATTCTGCATGGAAACCGAATTCTATCCCGATTCGCCCAACAGGCCGGATTTTCCATCGCCTTACATTGAGCCGGGCGCTGCATGGGATCATCGCACCATCTATGCATTCGACATAAAATCGTTATAATTGCATACAACCATTACCATTTGACCATTTCGGAGGAACCTTGCCATGCTCGAAGATCTTGCCAAACCGATTCAAGAACTGAAACAGGAAATCCTTGAAATATGGGGGCGTCTTTGACGCCGAAGCTCTCGAAAAAAGCATACGGGAAAAGGAAGCGCTGACAGCAGAGCCCGATTTCTGGAATGACCAAAACCGGGCAAAGAAGTTACTTGGTGAAATCAAGTCGCTCAAGGACAGGCTCGAAGTCTGGAACAAGCTCTATTCCGATGTCATGGCTCTGGATGAAATCTACACGCTGGCCAGAGAAGAAGCGAACCAGGACATGGAAGCCGATCTTCTCGCAAGCCTTAACGACATTCGCGAACGATTCGACCGGGCTCTGGTAATCGAACTGCTTTCCGGAGAAGCGGACCGGAATGACGCCTTCCTGACGATCCATGCTGGATCGGGAGGAACTGAAGCCTGCGACTGGGCATCCATGCTGTATCGGATGTATCTGCGCTGGGCCGAACGCCATGATTTCAAGGTCGAGACTATCGATCTTCTGGAAGCGGAAGGCGGCATCAAATCGGTAACCGTGCAGATTTCGGGAGAATATGCGTATGGCTACCTCAAAGGCGAAAGCGGCGTGCACCGGCTTGTGCGCATTTCCCCCTTCGATGCAAACGCGCGCCGTCATACTTCATTCGCTTCGGTATCTGTCATGCCCGTTTTGGACGATTCGATCGAAATCGAAATAAGGCCGGAAGATATCCGCATAGATACCTACCGCTCCGGCGGAGCCGGCGGCCAGAAGGTCAACAAAACGGACTCTGCGGTGCGCATTACCCACCTTGCGACTGGCATTGTGGTCACCTGCCAGAACGAACGAAGCCAGTACAAGAACAAGGACATGGCGATGCGAGTGCTCAAGTCGCGCCTGTACGAATACTACCGCGCCGAACGGGATAAAGAGACCGCAAAGTTTGCAGGCGAAAAGAAGGAAATTGCCTGGGGTTCGCAGATTCGTTCCTATGTATTCCAGCCATATACTATGGTAAAAGACCACAGGAACAAGTTCGCGGTGGGGAATGTCCAGGCGGTCATGGATGGCGATATCGATCCCTTCATTCAGGCGTATCTGCACTGGCAGTGGAAGGGTGGAGTTGTAGCAGAAGGAGAAGATGAAGATATCTGATTTGCTGAAGGCAGGGCTCAGCCGGATAGTGCTTCTTTTATTCCTGGCTGGATATCTGTCATCTGCCTTTGGCCAGACAGCACCCGGCCCAAGCATTCCGAAAACCGCCTCAGAGCCTTCGAAAGAAAGCGCTTTGGCCGGCAATGCTGCCGGCAATTCAATTCCGGCAGGCAAGGCTCTTGTGCTCATGGGCCCATTCGAGCTTAATCCTTCAGAGATGAAGGCTCTCGGCAAGCCTGAGCATATCGATGCCATGCTCTCCATGGCCCGCAGCGCCTGGGATCGGACAGCCAGGACACAGGAAGAGGGCGAACGCATCCCTCAGCCTTTAGAAGAAAGCTTGGTTCAGCTCATTGTCTCAAAGATGAGAAGTGCCTTCCCCTACTTGACCATTGTGCGCATGAAATCGGAGGAATGGCAATCTATTGCTGCAGATCCGGAGCGAAAGCCCTTTTCGAGTTCCAAAAATGATGAGGACTTCATTGCCATCGTCTTCTATGCATTTGAGGAAGGAGAGATCGATTTCATAATCGGTACAGCGGCCGGGTCGGGCGAACTTGCCATCTATAAAAGCGGAAGGCAGAGCATTTTCGCAATGAGCGATGCTGTACAGAAAGCGGTCGATGTTCTTGGTTCGCCCATGGGCCTGGCACCTCTTGCCGCTCTGAAGACCGCTCCAAAACTTCAGATAAGCCAGAATGAGATGGCAGAAGCCCTTTCCAGACTGCCGGCGAGCGATCTGTGGCCTGATCGCGAACGATTCAAGAATGCCTCTGCACACTTCAAGACAATGTTCGGCGCATCGATCCTGAGTCTCTGCGCCACCATACTGAGCGCCGGAAGCTGGCAGACCTACCAGGAAGCCATGGTGCGAAACCCCGCTTTTCAGACAGGAGCGCTCATATCGGGAATAGCTGCTGGCGGCACTGCCGCTGTTACAATCGCATTTCTTGCAGCTGCGGTGTGGAATGCAGTGATCATGCTGCAGACAGCGCAATAATCTGGACGAAAGGAGTCGTGTCTGTCATGAATTTTGCCGAAAGGATAAAATCGCTGTTCCGCCGCAGCAGGCTCGGCGAAGAAGTATACGATGAACTTGCGGATCTTCTGATCGAAGGAGATATCGGCGCTTCCTTCGCCTATGAGCTTGTGGAAGCTCTCAGAAAAGCCTGCAAGGCAGAAGGAATTTCCGACAGCGAAACAGCCCGGAAAAAACTGAAAGAGATACTGCGCGCGCATATCGTAACCCAGCCTTTCGTTCTGGATCCGTCACGGCTCAATATCATTCTGATACTGGGCGTCAACGGTACGGGCAAGACAACCAGCTGTGCCAAATTGGCATACTGGGCAATGCGGGAATGCCGATACGAACCTGTTCTTCTCGCCGCCGCAGACACTTTCCGCGCCGCCGCAATAGACCAGCTCAGAATTCATGGCGAACGCCTTGGCGTCCGTGTCGTCGCTCAACAGCATGGGTCGGATCCCGGCGCTGTACTCTGGGATTCGCTCGATGCGGCCAAAGCGGCCGGCGCAAGGCTGGTCATTGCCGATACAGCTGGAAGAATGCACACCCGCGCCGACCTTGTCCGCGAACTCGAAAAGCTTGACAAAGTGGTCAGCCAGCGCGCACAGGACGCCAACTACCGCAGGCTGCTCGTGCTCGATGCAACAACGGGACAGAACGCGATGCGGCAGGCTGAAATCTTCCATGGAGCTGTCAAGACCAATGGCATCATCATGACCAAGTACGATTCTACAGCAAAGGGAGGCATCATTGCCGCCGCATCGAAGCAGTTCGGACTTCCAACGGTATTTCTAGGAACTGGCGAAAAATACGGCGATTTTCAGCCTTTCGATCCAGACCGCTATCTGAACGACTTTATTGGAACCTGAGCGCAGATGACCGCTTTTGGCACCGCGGGGGAACATTCCCGAGGGAAACATTCCTTCCCTGCATTTCGAGCCCGGCTTTTTATCGCCGCGAGATGGGCCATATCAAGCAGACGGACCGCGCATCGCTCACGTCTCATGTTTGCTTCTGCGGGAATCGCTGCCGGGATTGTTGCCCTGGTGGTAGTCCTCAGTGTCATGAACGGATTCCAGGGGCAGTACATCGATGCACTGCTCGAAACGACGAGCTTCCATGCACGCATGCCTGTCTCTGCACCCGATACCGATATCGCTTTTCTGCGCACCATCCCCGGCGTCAGGTCGGTGATGCTCTTTTTAGAAACAAATCTGCTTGCCTCGGGAAGACAGGAACGGCAGACGGTACTCCGGGCGATGTTTGTCGAACCAGAAAGCCTGGTTCAGGATCAAGGCTTCCTGCGAGCACTCCATAAGCCCGGGCTTGCTGCATCCATTGCTTCCCGTGGCATACTCATTGGAAGCGAGGCTGCACGAATGCTCGGGGTCCGTGAAGGCGATATGCTGGACTTTCAGGGCGCAGTGATGGATCCGGACGAAGGCTTGCAGGTGTTTCGGTTTTCCAGCGAAATCGCCGGTATTTTTCGATCGGGATACTATGAACTGGACAAGGGATTCGCTGTTATTCCTCTATCCGTATCACGAAATCTCGATCTGCCCCGCATTTCCCTTACCGCCGGTATAAAACTCCAGAATCCATCAAGAATCGACGCATTCGCAGCCTCTGCCGGCCGGGCGGGAATCACAGGGCCTCTGGAAACCTGGCGCGATTACAACCGCAGTTTCTTCAGCGCACTTCGAACCGAAAAGATTGTCATGTTCCTCCTGGTGAGCATCATCTTTGCCGTTGTTTCCATCAATATCCACTATTCAATGCGAAGAACCATTTCCCGCAAATCGCGAGACCTTGCGATCCTGGCAGCAACAGGATGTGACCGCCGTTCGCTGGCCGTCATTTTCGTTCTGCAGGGACTTTTGGTCGGCATTATCGGAGCGGTAACGGGATGCACGCTCGGTGTCTTCGTCGCTTCGCACATTGACGGCATCCTCAACGGAGCCGCAGACATCCTGCAGTCGATTCTTTATCTGTTTCACAGAATTGGACTTGTTTCGCAAGTGCCCGACATGCGGCTGTATTCGCCTGAAATATTCTACCTGGACGCTATTCCCGTTCGCATTCTCGCTTCCGATGTTGTGCTGATAGCGCTGTTTGCCATTCTGTTTCCCACCCTGGCGATCCATTCCGCATTCCGAAGGGCCGCAAATGCCAGTCCCCAGGAGGTACTGAGAAGTGAGTGAACCGGTCATTCTCTGCAGGAATCTGAAAAAGACCTTTCCTTCCGGCAGCGAAACTCTGCACATCCTGAACGGACTCGATTTCTCTCTCGAAAAAGGGCAGGTGTGCACCATCCTCGGTGCAAGCGGCTCCGGTAAGAGCACCTTTCTCGGCATTCTTGGAAGCCTCGAGCCTTTCGATGAAGGAAAGGTTTCGGTTGGCGGTTTCGACCTCGGCTCCATGCGCGAAAGCATGTTGCACGATTTTCGCAGACATGTAGTCGGTTTCGTGTTTCAGTTCCATTTTCTGCTGAACGATTTCACGGCTCTCGAAAATGTCGCCATTCCCGCCTACATGGCTGGAATCAACCGAACCGACGCGTGGGATCGCGCCCGCACACTGCTGGACATGATGGGCCTTCGGGAACGCCTCGATCATTATCCCTCCCAACTATCCGGAGGCGAACGCCAGCGAGCTGCCATCGCGCGAGCGCTGGTCAACAATCCGGCAGTGGTCCTTGCAGATGAACCGACAGGAAATCTCGACGCAGCCAATGCTTCCGCCATGCGCCAGCTGCTCGCCGAGCTTCCAGAAAAGGCCAGGACAACCCTTGTCATCGCAACCCACGATCCGGAACTTGCCGCAATTGGGAGCCGATCATTTCTGCTCAAAGGTGGAAAGCTCGAATGCCTGAGGTAAGCCCGAACCGATCCGCAAAGTCTGCCTCTGCGCCGCTTGCATTTGTCATATTCAGAATGCTGTTCGGCAGACCGAATGCACGCAGGCGAGCCACAGCTGACAAGCTGAGGCACAGCCCCTTCTGGGGGGCAATGCTGGGCATCGGCATCAGCCTTGTTCCTCTCTACATCGTGCTTTTTGTTTCGAACGGAATGATACAGGGCATTACCGACCGGTATCTGGAGACTTCGACCTATCACATCCAGATCAATATTCCTTTTCAAGCGCCATTGGAGCAGGTAAACGCAGCGATCGCCGATATTCTTAAGATTCCTGCGATTCGCTCTGCAGTGCTGGAAATCGATGGCATTGCGCTTGCAGCTTCGCCTGCCGGCTCCATGTCAGCTCAGCTCCGCGGTCTTGATCAGCGCATTGCAGAGGACCCAGGCTTCAGAAAATTCATTACCGTCGACGAAGGAACCATGATGCCCGCTTCGTCCAGCGAAGCCGTTCTGGGGCGCTATCTTGCAAAGACGCTGAAACTCAGGACCGGGGATACTTTTACTCTATTGACCCTGCAAGGCAGTGAACAGCATGAAATGCTGCCGAAAACGAAGATATTCCGGGTCGCCGGAATCATTTCCACTGGCTATCGCGAACTCGATGAGCGATGGTGCATCGTCGACGCAAGCATTGCCGGCCGATTACTGAATCCTTCAACCGCATATGCATTTATCGGAATTAAAACCACCGATCCCTACGCAAAGAATTTCCCGGACCTTCTTGGCTCTGTCAGCAGAACCGCTTCGCTGTATGGCTTTTCTCCAGATGAAGGATCGGTACTCCGAGCCTGGTACCAGATCGAGCAGAGCCTCTTCAAGTCCTTTTCCAGCACCCGCTCTGTCCTCATTCTCATCATGGCCCTCGCCATCCTTATTGCTGTCATCAATCTCGCCTCCGCCATGACAACCTTTGTCATAGAACACAGAACTGATATCGCGATTCTCAGGTCGTTCGGAACCTCGGCTTCCCAGACAGCGCGCATTTTTCTTATGGGAGGCACGGTAACAGGCGCTATCGGATGTATCGCGGGGAGCATGACAGGAGTTCTTATTTCTATTTATATAAATGAAATATTAAAAGTCATCGAAAGCGTGCTCCAGCTGGCTGCTGCGCTTGGAAGCAGAGGCGCTGTGCCGGTTCGACTCCTCAATCCCGACTACTATCTCGAACGGATTCCCGTAGCAATCGACTGGCGTGCCATTCTCGTCATCGTTGGATGCGGAATCATGCTCAGCGCCCTCGCCTCGCTCATACCTGCATCAAAATCGGCGGAAATCGCCCCAGCAGAACTCATACGGCACGAATGATGCATATTATCGAGCAGAAAGCCTGTGCATACATGAATCATATGGTACAATTGAAAGCGTTCTATTTATCGGAGGAACAGAAATGGCAAAACGACAGAACCGCCAGTCGGAAGAACCTGAAACCACAAACGGGTCAGCATCGCCGCGGCTCGATCCGGATATCCAGAAAGAACGGGAAGAAAAGCTGAAGGCTCTTGAAGCCGCGCGCCTTCAGATTGAAAAGCAGTTTGGCCAGGGATCGCTGATGAAGCTCGGCGCCCACACTATCGCCAAGGGCATTGACGTCATCTCTTCGGGCTCGATTCTTCTCGATGAAGCCCTCGGCATCGGAGGCTATCCGAGAGGCCGCATCATAGAAATCTACGGCCCCGAATCTTCTGGCAAAACGACGCTGGCCCTTCACGCCATAGCCGAAGCCCAGAAGCGCGGCGGCATCGCCGCCTTCATCGATGCGGAACACGCCCTGGATCCTGTCTATGCGCGCAATCTCGGGGTCGACATCAACGAGCTGTACATCTCCCAGCCCGACAACGGAGAACAGGCTCTGGACATTGCCGAATCCCTCATCCGCTCCGGCGCTGTCGACATCATCGTGATCGATTCGGTCGCCGCCCTCACTCCGCAGGCCGAAATCGAAGGAGAAATGGGAGACTCCCATGTCGGCCTCCAGGCACGCCTCATGAGCCAGGCATTGCGCAAATTGGCAGGGACACTTTCCAAGAGCAAGACCATCCTTATCTTCATCAATCAGATACGCATGAAAATCGGCGTCATGTTCGGCAACCCCGAAACAACGACCGGAGGCAATGCCCTCAAGTTCTATGCCTCCGTGCGCCTTGAAGTCCGCAAAATTGAAACCATCGAAGGCGGACAGGACGAAGAAGCGCTCGGCAACCGGGTCCGCGTCAAAGTTGTCAAAAACAAGGTAGCCCCTCCATTCCGCAAGGCAGAACTGGAAATCATATTCGGCAAGGGGATTTCCTGGAGCGCATCTCTGCTCGACGCAGCAGTAAAATGCGGTGTCATCGACAAAAAGGGAGCATGGTACACCTGGGGCGCGGAAAAGATAGGGCAGGGCAGGGAAAACGCGAAAGCCTACCTCGAACAGTTCCCGGAAGAAGCCGCCAAAATCGAAGCGGAAGTGAGAAAAATTCTCTTCCATAACGACAAGAGCGATGCTGTTTCCGACATTGAGGCAGAACAGCCTGCAGGGCTCGGGCCCGAAACCCGCCTCGCTGTCGACAGTGTGGTCGATTCTGTCCTCAGTGATGAAACCATGGAAGATTCCAACGACCGCATCCGGGCAAAAGACCTCTTCTGAAAGCTGAAGAGGGCCATTCATCATGGAACGGATCTACCTCGGCCTTGGTTCCAACCGCGGCGATTCGAGGAGCATTCTTGAGTCTGCGATCGAGGATCTCGGGCACTGGCTTTCGGACATGCGCGTTTCGGGGCTCTGGCGCTCCCGGGCGCGCTACTACGAACAACAGAACGATTTTTTCAACATGGCAGTCAGCGGCCTCACAGACGCCAGCCCCCGGGATGCCCTCAAAATCATACACGAAATCGAGGCCCGCCACGGAAGGAACAGAAGCGTCGAAATACTGAAAGGTCCTAGAACACTCGATATCGATATCCTTCTGTTCGGAAACCGGATCGTCACAGAGCCCGAACTCATCATTCCTCACCCCGGTCTTGCGGAACGCAAATTCGCCCTGCTTCCGCTCATCGAGATCGAACCGCATCTGGTACATCCCGTTCTTGGCATCCCGATCGCTGCAATTGCCGCATCCCTGCCTCCGCAAGGGATTTACCCACTGGGCGAGTCACGATATGATGGGCCGTACCCCGAATGATGCAGGAAATTGACACAGGAATCGACTCTCAGACCCTCTCCGCGTCTGGCAGAACCTTCAGACTGAAAGACTTCGAAGGCCCCCTTGATCTGCTTCTCTACCTGATTCGCCGCAATGAAATGAACATCTACGATATCCGTATCTCTACGATCACGGAGCAGTTCCTCGACTGCCTCGCGCGAGACGATTCAGCCGATCTCGACGAGATCTCCGATTTCTACCAGATGGCAGCGACGCTTCTGCTCATTAAGTCGCGCATGCTGCTACCTCACAACGACAATGATCTCGAGGAATTCGAAGATCCGCGCAAAACCCTTATCGATCAGCTCATCGAATACCATCGGTTCAAGAAGCTTTCCGAACTGATGGAACAGCGGGAAATGGAAGTCGAGTGGAGCGTGGAGCGGCTGTCGGCACAGCGAACACTGCCTTTCGTTGATGCCATGGAACAGGACTTCTGGATTCCCGCCGATTCATGGGATCTTCTCAGAACCTTCGCTTCCATGATACGGCATTTCGATTCGGAACGGATCATCGACCTGTACGAAGAAGTGAGCATCAACGAGAAACTGGCTCTGCTCAACGAGCTTCTCGAGAAAAAGGGGTCCTGCCGCTTTGATGATCTGATTTCAGCCCGATCGACCGCACTCGACCTCGCCTGTGCTTTCCTCGCCTTGCTTGATGCTACAAAAAATCGCATCATAAGGATCTGCCAGCACCGCCTGTTTGGCGATATCCTCATTCTGCCCTATGCACCTACGGAGGCACCCGATGAACGATCAGCCTGATGTGCAGGCCGCGCTCATAGGAGCCATACTCCTGCTTGAAAACGAACCGATATCGGAAACCAGGCTTGCGGCTATTTCCGGCCTTTCACAGGAAGAAGTCACCCTTGCGCTCCAGCGGCTTTGTGCAGAATACGAACAGCCGGTCCATGGCTTTGCGCCCGTCCGCAGTGCAGGAGGCTGGATCCTTTCTCCAAAGCTCGCACTATGGGAAACGCTCAAGGAGCATTACGGCAAAAAGAACGAAATGAAACTTTCGCGGGCCGCAATGGAAACGCTCGCCATCATCGCCTATTCCCAGCCAATAACCCGGGCAGAAATCGAAGCGATTCGCGGTGTCAATGTCGATGCCATGATTCGACTTCTGCTGTCCAGGAACCTCATCCAGGAAGTGGGCAAGAGAGATGCTCCCGGCAAACCGATGCAATACGGAACGACCCAGGAATTCCTCAAGTATTTCAAGCTCGATTCCATTGCCGATCTTCCGCGCCTCGATGAAATTGAAAGCGCCCGTTTTTCAAAACCGGAGACCACCGAAGGATGAACAGCTCTGCAGAAGGAAAACCGATCCGCCTCCACGCTTTTCTTGCCTCTGCAGGCATTGCATCGAGACGTGCCTGCGAAGCAATGATCCGGGAGGGGAGGGTCTCTGTCGACGGCGAGCCCGCGGTTATCGGACAGAAAGTGACCGGCAAAGAAATCATTACCGTAGACGGCCTTCCGGTGCATGCAGGAAAGGAACAGCTCCGCTATGTCCTTCTCAACAAGCCCAAAGGCTATCTTTCTTCAATGAAAGATCCGCTGGGTCGTCCCTGCGCTATCGACCTTATCGCCGACAGCATTCGCGAGCGTGTCTACAATGTCGGCCGCCTGGATCAATATTCAAGCGGACTCATTCTCTTCACCAATGACGGAACGCTTGCATCAAAGCTTGTGCACCCTTCCGGAGGCATTGACAAAGAATATCTTGTCCATGCAGATGCGCCCTTCCCGCCCGATTTCGCGAATGCATTCATGCGCGGTATTCTTGTGGACGGCATACGATACAAAGCCTTGCAGGTAAGGCTTGTAGGGCCCGACCGCGCGCGTGTTGTTCTCGCAGAAGGGAAAAATCGAGAAATCAGACGAGTGCTCGAACACTTCGGTCTTCGTGCCCTCAGTCTGGAAAGAATCCGCATAGGGCCGATTATGGATGCTTCCCTTCAACCCGGACAATGGAGAGAGCTCAGTCCGGCAGAAGTCAGAGAACTCCGCGACTACATTGCATCGCGGGAAGCGCTTGCAAAACCCATCTCAAAAGCCCGTGAATAGAGGAGCATTACTGTGAAAGTCGCCATTGACGGACCCGCCGGCTGCGGCAAATCCACCATAGCCCGCATGATAGCGGAAAGCCTCGGTTTTCTCTATATAAATTCTGGAAACCTGTACCGGGCGGTCGCCTGGCTCGCGATCCAGAACGGCATCGATTGGAAGGACGGTGCGAATTTGACCGCTTTAGTGAAACAGCACCATTTCGATTATCGGACTGACGGGGCAGTGATTGTTGATGGAAAAGCGCTTCTGCCGGAACTCAGAACTCCTGAGGTTGATGCAATTGTCGCGCAGGTTTCTGCCATTCCTTCGGTCCGCGAAGAAGTCAATGCGATCATCCGCACCATAGCCGAAGGAAAAGATGTCATAAGCGAAGGCCGCGACATCACCACCGTCGTTTTCCCCGATGCGGAAGTGAAATTCTACCTGGATGCCCGCCCCGAAGTGCGCGCCGAGCGCAGATACCGCGAACAAACTGGCACTGCCCCGGACAGCCAGCCGGGAAAAGGCGGCACTTCCGCAGAAGCAGGGCCAGCACGAAAGCCCTCTCTCGAAGAAGTACTGAAAAACATCGAAATGCGCGATGCAATCGATACAGGGAAAGCGGTTGGCGCCCTGAAAAAAGCTGAAGATGCAGAATATTTGGACACCTCAGGCTTGACCATAGCGCAAGTTTATGAGAAAGTATACAACAAAATCCTTACGGTAAGGAACGCACATGGCAGAAAATAGGGAAGTGGAAATGGACGTCACCGACCCCTCCCGGGACGAAATCCAGACACAATTGCAGGAGCAGTACCTCAAATCACTTGAGGGGCTGGAGGAGGGAGAACTCATCGAGGGAAAGGTTGTCCAGATTGCGGGTGACACCGTGTTTGTCGATGTGGGCTACAAGTCCGAAGGCAAGCTCAGTATTCTCGAATTTGGCGATAATCCTCCGAAGCCGGGAGACATTATCAAGGTCATTCTGGTACGCAAGGAGACCCATTCCGGCGATATTATCATTTCCAAGAAAAAAGCGGATGAAAAGCTGTTCTGGAAAGCAATCGCGAACGCTTTCAAGGAACATCAGCCGGTCGAAGGAACCATCACCAAGGAAGTCAAGGGCGGTTTTGAAGTCGATCTTGGCCATGGACTGACGGGATTCCTTCCTTCGAGCAAGGCCGACATCCAGCGGGTAGAAAAGGGCGAAAGCCTTTCAGGTCTCAAGACGCGCTTCTACCTCGAACGCCTATATTCAGAAAAGAAAGTCAACATCATCCTCAACCGCCGCAAACTCATGGAAGAGGAAATCGAACGCCGGAGAGAATCATTCTTCCAGAATACCCAGATCGGCGATACCGTCAAAGGCGTGGTCAAGAGCTTCACCAGCTTTGGTGCATTCATTGACCTGGGCGGCTTCGACGGCCTTCTGCATATCAATGACATGAGCTGGGGACATGTCACCCGGCCAAAGGATTTTGTCCGCAAGGGGCAGGAAATCGAGCTCAAGGTTATCCGCCTCGATCCCGAAGAAAAGCGCATCAACCTCTCGCTCAAGCACTTTACCCCCGATCCGTGGAACAGCTTTGAAGACAAGTACCATGTGGGCGATGTCGTCAAGGGCAAGGTGACCAAGCTCACGGACTACGGCGCCTTCATCGAAATAGAAGAAGGAATCGAGGGGCTTGCCCATATTTCCGAGTTCTCCTGGGTAAAGAAAGTCAGAAAGCCCGAAGACATGCTCAAACCCGGCGATGTGGTAGACTGCATGATCCTGGGCTACGACATTCCTGCCGGCAAGGTTTCGCTCGGCCTGAAGCAGGTACAGCAAAATCCATGGGACACCATCGATGAGCGCTATCCTGTCGGAACCCGCCTTAAGAGAAAGATCGTCAAGGTGACCAATGCAGGCGCCTTTGTCGAACTTGAGGAAGGCATCGACGGATTCTTGCATATCGACGACTATAGCTGGACTCAGAAGATCAAGAATCCTTCCAGCGTGCTCCATGAAGGCGACGAGATCGAAGTCATGGTGCTCGAAAGCAATCCTGCTGACCGCAATATCAGGCTCGGCGTCAAACAGTTGTCCGAAGATCCCTGGAAGTCCTTCGCCAAGACATATCGAATAGGCTCCATAGTCGAAGGAACCGTAACCTCGGTCACGGATTTTGGCGTATTTGTCAAGGTGCCCGGCGACATCGATGGGCTTATCAAGAAGCAGGACCTTGTCTCCGACCGCAGTGAATCCTATGACGATGCGCTCAAGAAATATCAGCCTGGCATGGAGGTAAAGGCAGTCGTCGTCGATCTCAACCCTGATCGCCAGAAGCTGGGACTTTCTATCCGCGACCTCGTCCAGCGTCAGGAAAGGGAAGAGATTTCCCGCTTCATCCAGGAGGATGAAGGCGAGGCCGGATACACGCTCGGCGACCTCCTCAAGGCGAAGGACAGAGATAATGACTGATCCCTGCGGGGTATCAGGATGCACATGACATGACAGCGATGGTTTCGGCGATTGATCCGGAAAAGTTCCGCACGCTGATCGATATCAACGCGCGGCTCAATTCCAGCTATACGGATTTCCGTTCATTGCTGAATACGATCGTAGAATCTTCGGCAAGGCTTGTCGGCGCAGAGGCGGCAAGCCTTGCTTTGCATGACAGGGATGCGGACGTGCTCCGCTTCGAAATTGCGCTTGGGCCGCGGGCAGGTGTACTGCAGGGCAAAACCATTCCATCTTCGGAAGGCATTGCCGGCTGGGTATTTCGAAACCGCAGGTCCATCATTGTCAATGATGCCGCGAACGACCCGCGCTTTTCTCCAGCCATTTCCCATGAAATATCCTATGAGACCAGATCGATACTCGCCGTGCCTCTTTTAGTCCGCGATCGTACCGAAGGTGTGATCGAACTGGTCAACAAGATCCCTTCGGGAATCTTCACACCGGACGATCTCGAATGGACCGAGCTGTTCGCCGTTCAGGCAGGGATCGCTTTCGATAATGCACGCCAATATCTCAAGACAGAAAAAGAACTCGCCTATCTGCATCACAAGGTCAGGGAAGGCGAGGGCTGGCACCCGCTCGTCTATGCCTCCCGCGTCATGGCCGAACGCCTGGAACTGGTAAAGCGCGTTGCGCCCAGCGACGCGTCAGTACTCATTCTGGGAGAGAGCGGAGTAGGGAAGGAACTTGTTGCCGAACAACTGCATCTCAACTCGAAACGCGCGGACAAACCATTCATCAGAGTCAATTGCGCCGCCCTTCCGGAGACGCTTCTCGAAAGCGAGCTTTTTGGCCATGTCAAAGGCGCGTTTACCGACGCCATCAGCAACCGCGAGGGGAGATTCGAGGCTGCAAATGGCGGCACCATATTCCTCGACGAGATCGCCGAACTGCCCCTGAGACTGCAGGCCAAACTGCTAAGGGTCATTCAGCAGAAAACCTTCGAAAGAGTCGGCTCGAGCAAAACGGTCAAAGTGGATGTCCGTATCATTGCAGCTACGAATCGCGACATCGAACAGCTCGTACAACGCCAGGAATTCCGCAGTGACCTGTATTACCGCCTTAATGTACTTCCTATTCATATTCCGCCGCTCCGCGAGAGGCCGGACGACATTCTCCCGCTCGCCGAGCATTTCCTAACGAAATATGCCCGGGAAACGAACAGGGGAGTGATGCGCTTTTCTGACGCCGCAATCCAGCGCATGTTCGGCTATTCGTGGCCCGGCAACATAAGGGAACTGGAAAATGCAGTGGAACGGGCAGTGCTCATCGCAAAAGGTCGGCAGATTACCGCCGATGATCTCATGATCGGACATGCCCAGGCTCATGAAACTCAGGAAGCCTATGAAGGGAAGAACCTCAAGGAAGCAGTCACTCTCTTCAAGCGCCGCTTCATTCAGGACGCGCTGGAGCACAATCGGTGGAATCAAACCGAAACGGCACGGCACCTCCAGATCCAGCGCACCTACTTGTCACGATTGATAAAAGAGCTCAATATTCTGCAAACTAAGGAGTAGATTGTGAATCAGCAGCAGGTACAGCCAAAGAAAGACAGCACTGCAGCAGGACAGACCGAGAAAAAAACGTTTGCCGACAAGCTTGCAGAGTTCATAGCGGCCAACAGGATGCTCCTGATCGGCATCGGCATAGGTATCTTGGTCGCCATTGCCGCGATCGGAATCTATACTGCTGTGTCTGAAAATACAGCATCGGCTTCGAGCAGGGCTATGGAACTCGCTGAACAGAAACTCGAAGCATGGTCAAACGAAACCGACGAGCAGAAAAAGGCTGATGCGGAAAAGGCTCTCTTCGAAAGTCTTGATGAGATTGCAAAGAAGTGGCCGCGGACTATTGCCGCCCAACGCGCGCTCATTCGAAAAGCGGCAGTCCTGAACCAGAAAAAGGAATATGCGGAAGCGGAGAAGATTGCGCTCGATGCAGTTTCGCGCAACAAGAATTCCTATGCGGCACCTATCGCGCTCGAGCTTGCTGCTATTTCTGCGGAAGAAGCAGGTTCGATCGACACAGCAATCGAGCACTACACGAAACTCACCAAAGAGTATCTCAAGGACAATCCGGTTGCGCCTCATGCATTGTTCAATCTGGGGCGTCTTCAGGAATCGAAAGCCGATTACAAGGCAGCAGTTGAGGCATATAAGAAGCTTGTATCGGATTTTGGGACTTCCGAATGGGCTCTTCTGGGAAAAAATCGTCTGATATGGCTCACATCTCAGGGGCTTGCGGAGTAGAAAACCTGCGAATGGGCCCCGAGCCGAAAAGCGGGAAGGGCAGGGGATAGAAAACATGCAGCAGCAATGGCGGATAAGAGCTCGTCCAAAGGCGATGTTGGCATTCATTCTTCCATTGCTGCTGAGTTTTGTTTCCTGCGGGCTGCCTTCCGTTGATTATCTGTATCCGCCTGCCGCTTTCAGCCAGGAAGGCGAAACGATAATTCATTTCCAGCATGAAGTCCGCAACATCGATGAATCCTCTGACATATTCAAAGGATATGATATATACTATCATATATTTGAATCGCTTTCTGACGCTCAGAAATGTCTGTTGGATATGCGGTCCTTTTCTGGAAGCGGTAGTTCTTTTGTATCCTGGTTCAGGAACACTTCCTATAAGTATCCCTTTTCCAGACTGCTGAGGATATCTTCAGGCGATGCAGTGCAGTCCGAATCCGAACCCTTTATCATTCCGACTGCTGGATATTCTTCATTTTCTATTAATTTGAATCCCTACGCTACATGGACGCTTTCCTGCAATGAAGATCCTGCCTTTCTCTTCAATATCAGGAGATTCTTATTATCTGGCAGTCACCCGGATTTTTTCTCTCGAACATCGTATGGCGCGGGGGATGCCGACTATACTGGATCTTCGAATCCTTCGGCAGGTTCTCTATACATCATTTTTTTCGCAGTTGCTGTTGGAGATTCTTCCGAATCGATCGGCCAGAAGGTATACAGTACTCCAGTGATCATCCCCGCCCCAGATGTCGGAGCTCCCATCATTTCTTTCGGCATCCAATAAATATTCTTTTTTTTCATTGGCGGGGCAGTAAATGTTGAAATAGTTCCATGCTTATTTGCCTTACATTTTTATAATCTACAGTTCGCATAATGTATATTCTGTCTACCTTCAGGCTCAAAAACCAACAAATCCGCCTGTTGAGCCACAATCCAGCCGCAGCCCAAGGCGTTTCCTGCACCTAAAGCGCATCCTGGAGAGGTATCAATTCGCCGGACCGCGGATCCTGGGCAAAGCACGATATTCTCGCAGCACTGAATTGTTCCAACCATGCATGCGGGTATTCTTCTTTGCTGTCGGTATTTGCCAAATGCATTTTCAGCAGATGCATTGAAGATTGCTGCTTGACAGATTCTACAATGCGGATAGCTCGCAGATGACTGTCTGATACAAGCGATTGGAGATTTCTATGCATTTCAGATAGTACAGCCTCTGCCCGAAGGAAGGTTGGCTCATCCTTGAACCAATACTCCCATTCTGCCGCCATCAGCGCTTTTCCTATCGTGACGGTCCCGTTTTTTACTGGATCGCTGATCCGCAGGCTTGAAATGCAAAGGCCTTCGGGCAGCTTTTCGTTGAGTGCATTGACAATATCATCGGAAAGCGTTTTTGATCCCTCGCTATTGCCAGAATCAGCCATAAATTCTGCAATTTCATGCATAACAGCATCAGCTGTTTGCGATTTAAGAATTGAATGGCCTGTCTCAAGATAAACCAAAAAAACCTCGTTCTTGCCTTCAACACCCATCGACAAGGGCGGCACCAGTTCTATCCTTGGCTGAGGATTGAACCCTTTGCTGAATGAAACCGGAAACCCCGCCCTGAGAAGTGCCCTTGAAAATGCATTCGAAACGGAATGAAGTGGATACATAACTGCCTTGTTTCGCTTTGAAAACACTCCTATAAGCCGAAGCTCATGCACTCTATTCATCGGTGAAGCAATAATCTGGATATTCCGGCCTTCTCCCAACTCGCGTACTCCCTGCGAGGAACCAGAGCCAATGATTTTCGAAATTTTAGAATTAGCATGTATATTATAATAGACTACACTAATATTTTTATCGCACACCCCGCATCGCTCTGTACAATTTATAGTACATGCTTTACTTAATTCTCCCGCTTCGGCTTTCTGTTTTTCTCTCTTCAGCCATGCTTGACTGATCTTCATGGAAATTCCATGCCAGGGCACCTGGCCAGATCTTTTCCACTTCAAAATGCTCTGCCAGGCTCCATCCCCATTTTTTTTGTCAAAATCCGCCAGGACCCCTCGCCAGAGATCCCTATCAAAGAATTCTTCCCATGCATCGAGCCGGGCACCCCTCCTGTACGCTTCGAGAAGCAGATCCCCTACCCTTTCATCCCCTCTCGATATAATCCCTTCCAATACCGACAAGAATGGCGGATGATATGAAATGTCGACATTCCGCAAAGGTTTCAGCTCTCTTCTGATATGCCCAATACATGCAACTGCCTCCTCTTCGGAAAGCTGGACCTCTTTTTCAAAGGGGGTATGCGGCTTGGGAACAAAAGTCCCCACATTTACATGAATGGCCATTTTTTCGAGTGCTGCAATCCTCTTGATATACCGAACGATTTCCTCGGCTTCCCTCATGCCCCTTTCCGGAACAGGAAGACCGATCATGAAATAGAATTTTGCCGAACGAAATCCTCTCGCGCGCGCCAAATGCAGAATTTCGACAATCTTTTCGAAGGGCACTTTCTTGTTGATCGTACACTGCCAGGAATCGAGCGGCGTTTCAACAGCAAAGGTCAGCCCGGATTTTCTTACTTCGGAAATCTCTTCCAATAGAGAAAGCGTAAATGTTTCAATCTTCAAGCTGGGAAGCTGAAACGACGTTCTGAATGAAGCCCAGCGCTCGTTCAATAGCCCGAAAAGCTCCAGAATTCCGGGGTAGTCGCCTGAAGAAAGCGAAGAAAGAGTAATTTCCCTGTACCCCTTGTCGAGTACGAGCGCTTCCACCTCCTTTTCGACAATCGCAGGAGCTCTCGTTCTTTGAGGCCGGTAGTAATAGCCTGCATGACAGAATCTGCATCCATTCGGACAGCCGCGCATTATTTCCGTCACACCATGAGCCTGAACGGGATTGAGCACCGGCACAGGAAATGAAGGCAGATACAGGGTATTGGAAAAATCAGCATATACAGCCCTTATCGTCTTTCGCGCAGAATCCAGACCCAGCATTTCCCTCATTTCAGGCTTCATCCAAATCGCCTGGTGCGCTCCAAGCGCTTTCAGCATATCGCTTCTGCCGGCTCCCTCTGCTTTCATGACAGCCAGCTGGACCATGAGTTCGGCAAAACCTTCTTCTGCTTCACCGATCCAAACAGCATCCACAAAGCGTCCGAAGGGAAGAGGATTCGTCGCTGCAGGCCCCCCGGCAATGATGATGGGACAATCATCGCCCCTCTCCCCCGACTCCAGCGGAATGCCCCCTCTCTCCAGGACTGTAAGAATATTGGTAGCCAGCAATTCATAGCCTATTGAAAACGCGACCAGGTCACATTCGGAAAGAGGTATGCCGCTTTCAAGCGTATAGAGGGGAACACCAGATCGCTTCAGCAATGCTTCAAAGTCGGGAGCCGGGGCAAAAACCCTTTCGCAGACGATCGATTCGCGCCTGTCGTTCAGTAAGGAGTACAGGATGCGCACTGCATTGTTCGACATTCCGATTTCATACAGATCGGGAAAGCACAGCGCGATTCTCAGCCTGGCATCATCGGGAGCGATGGATGGCGCGCGATCAGGCTCACCCCCCACATACCGCGCAGGTTTCTGGACACCGAACAGAGCAGGCCCAAAATCGTTCAAAGGATCGATGAATCGATTCATGCCGAATACCTTCGTGCCGAAATGCCCATGAGAATGCCTGCCGATATCAGGCCAGCCCACAATGCGGAGCCTCCATAGGAAATGAAATAGAGAGGGATCCCCGTAACAGGCATGATCCCCATGGCCATTCCTATATTGATCATGAAGTGGAAGGCGAAAATGCCGAGAATTCCTCCTGCCACATATTGCGAATACCGATCCTTCGATGTCTCAATGAGCGCAATACAGCGCAGGAAAATGATCAGATACAGCCCGAAAAGCACTAGACACCCAAGAAGACCGAATTCCTCGGCGATGATCGAAAAGATGAAATCGGTGCTCTGCTGGGGGATGAACCTCGCATGACTGTGGGTTCCGCGCAGAAAGCCCTTGCCCAGCAGTCCTCCCGAACCGATTGCCGTAATGCTCTGAAGGATATTCCAGCCCGAACCCTTTGGATCAATGGCAGGGTTTATGAACACAAGAAGCCTCGCTATCTGATAGGGTTTCAGCACTTTTTGAGATATGTATGCTCCCGCAAACGAAAAATCTATTACCGCAAAAATGTAGGAAATCCAGTAATAATAGGCTTTCTTGAATTTCTGCCAGCCCAGGGCCGCAATGATGGCTATAACCATCACTACGATAAAAATGACGAACAGAATGTCAGAACGCGAGATAATCACCCTCAGCACGCTTTCGGGAGTGCCTATATTCATTGCATAGAGAGGTATGCTGAGGAAGAAAAATATGCCGAGCACTCCCAGGACCCCGAAAAGAATATATCTGACATCCACCTGCGCCAGCGTGAGCATGACAAGTGCCGCAGGAAAGAATACGAGCGATGAGCCGAAATCAGGCTGAACAAGAATGAGCAGAACGGGTATTCCAGCAATCAGCCCGGTAGTAACAAGCTTTTTGAAACTCGAATCGTATTCAGCACTGTCGAGATAGCGTGCAATCATCAAAACAGTGGCAATTTTTGCGAATTCCGCTGGCTGGATTCCTAAACTGCCGATCCCAATCCATGACCGCGCTCCATTGACCACCCGCCCCGCAAGGCGCGTAATGACCAGCAGTACAACAGCCGCCACAAAGAAAATCCACGAAGTGTCCTTAAAACGAGAAAAATCGAAGAGAGCAGCAATGACAAGGAGAGGAATGCCTATTGCGAACCAGATCAACTGCTTGAGGAATTCTCTTGAAACAAGTAAGCCGTCGGCGTCGACTCCAGATGAATAAATTGCAGCAATGCCAATGATGCAGAGAAGGAAGACCGAGCCCAGCAGATAGTAATCGACATTGCCCAAAAGCCGCCGCAACGAATGCAGATTCATTCCCGCCGTCCTCCAAGAACACTGCCGCGAAGATTCACCCCCACCGTCTTTGCTGCTGTTTCCGCATCCTGGCCAGCAAAAATGGCTTGATAGATGACATTCGCAGCATAGGGAGCCCACCATTCCCAAGGATTCGAGGCTTCCACCATCGTCACCACCACAATCTGATCCTTTGGCTCGGCTCCGTAGGGACCGAAAGAGGCAAACCATGAGTGCCATCGATTCTTCAATCCAACTTCTGCAGTTCCGGTTTTTCCCGCAATCTGCACGGCCTTGGTCGATATCGGCGTGCGTGCCGTTCCGTTAGTGATGACGCCTCGAAGGTATGCGCGAACCGTTTCGAAGGTTTTCGGAGAAATCGAAGATTTGTGAAGAACCTCGGGCTGAACCTCATTGACAAGCACACCTGTTTGCGGATCCCTCACTTCTTTCAGCACATGGGGTTTATAAACGACACCCCCATTGACGATCATCGCCATCATATTGGCGACCTGAAGAGGCGAAGAAAGAAGATAGCCCTGCCCTATCGAAAGGTTCATGGTGTCGCCGAGCGTCCATGCTTCATTATAACGGTCTTCCTTCCAGGTCGGTGTCGGCAGATTCCCTTCGTTCTCCCCTGGGAGATCAATGCCCGTTGGCTTGCCGTAGCCATATTCCAGTGCATATAGATCGATATTCTCGATTCCGAGGTAATCCCTTCCGAGAGTCCAGTAATAGATATCACATGACTCCGCCAGCGCTTCCCTGAGATTCAGGGGCCCATGGCCCGGCCGCTTGATATGGCAGTTCCATGTTCTGCCCCCGTAATTCATCTCTCCTGCGCAGTAAATCTTTTTTTCCAGATCAATGGATTTTTCTTCGATCGCTGCAGTAGTGAGGACAGTCTTGAAGGTTGATGCGGGTGGATAGGATGATTGGTACGCCCTGTTGAGCATGGGCTTTCCGGGATCGTCCAGCAGGGCAAGATATTCAGCACCCGCATTGTCGGAAAGAAAGATCCGGGAATCATAATAGGGATAGGTGACCAGCGCAAGAACCTCTCCTGTAGAAGGCTTCATTACGATCACAGACCCCTGCCGCTGTCCAAGCGCATCCTCGGCAATCTTCTGAATAGTGCTGTCGATACTGAGTACTAGCCGCTTACCGGGAATGGGAGCTTCGATCTTTGCTTCCTTGCTGGAAATGTCCCTTCCTTTTGCATCGATCGCCTTGGTTATCCACCCATCCTTCCCCTTCAGCAGTTCTTCATAGACAAGTTCAATGCCGGCTTTGCCAGTCACATCCTCGATGGTGTATCCTTTATTGTACAGTAATTTGAATTCGTCTCTGGTGATGGCGCCCACATAGCCTATAACATTCGAAAGTGAACGCAATTCAGGGTAGCTCCGGAATGGACGGGCAGACCAGGAAACGCCGGGCAAATCTTCGACATGAGCTGCAATTTCAGCTATTGCCGCAAGAGAAGCGTTCTTTGCAACGGTGATTCTGCCGTATGCCGGCCCTCGCAGGGCCAGGATTTTGGATTCGATTTCTTCCCTCCTCAAGCCCAGAATACGTGCAAGATTGTCAATCACTGCGGCTCTTCTGCTTTCTGGGAGATCGGAAGGTGTAAGATATACAGAATAGGCTTCTGTGTTGCCAGCCAGAAGGACCTTGCCGCTGCGGTCGTATATTTCGCCCCTTGGAGCAGGAATTCTCGTCCATTGCATCGAAACCCGTTCTGCTTCGCTTTTGAATATTTCTTTCTTGAATATCTGCAGAGACAACAGGTTGATTGAATAAGCAGCAACCAGAAGGACAACAATTGCCCGCAAAACGCGTATCCTTCCGGTAATATTTTTTTCAAGAACAGCCATACGCGTTTTCCCGAGGCCAGTTCACGGCAGCGCCTTCCTGCGCTCGTCGACAAAAAGCCCCTCTGCGAAATGCAAGAGGAAAAACATGATGATAGTGCCGATGCCGTTTGCTGCAATTTCGACCGCAAACTCGACACCTAGCATTCTCGATCCCACCACCGAAGAGGAGAAAAGCGCCGCGATGATAAGTGAAAGAACCCCCTTGATGAAGGTTGCCGCCGTTCCAAGCAGTAAGGGAACGACAAATGCATCCCTTTCCGCTATGCGGCTGAGCAGCGTGGCAAAATATGCACATACAGTATAGAGAAATGCATTATATCCCAGTGGAGAGGCGCTCAGCATGTCCGCTGCGAGCCCTGCCAGAAAGGCTGCAAGCATCCCCTGCCCCTCCTTATTCAGAAAGGAAGCGAAAAGCAGTACCGAGAGGCATAAATCGGGTATCACGCCTAGAATTATCCCCCGTGAAAGCCATGTCGACTGCACGAAAAGCATGAGAGAAGCAGTAATCACGGTTATAACAAGGCTTTTCACGGTGTTTCCTCCGCTGCAGCCTGTATGACGAAGACATATTCAGTACGGCTCAGATCGATCACGGGCAACACTTCAATTACCAGAGAGCCCGAAAACTCGTTCTTTTTCCATGAAGCGACACGTCCAATCATGATATTGGGAGGGAATATCCTGTCCAATCCGCTTGTCACCACGATATCTCCCTGCCTGAGCGTTTCCGCTTCTTTCTGTGGAATGTACATGAGCGTGAGCGGCTCATTGCGCACCCCTGGGCCGCTGAGAAGACCTTCCGCGCGCGTTACAGCAAGTCTAGCCGCGGCGTAGAATCTCCGATCATGAATAGGCTGGACAGTGCTCGTGGTCGCGCGAACTTCCGTAATCTTGCCGACCAGGCCTTCTATGCCATTCTGAAATGCGACAACCGGCATGTTCCTTGCCATGCCGTCTTTCTCTCCCTTGTCGATTACAATGGAAGAATAGGTATTTCCGGGATCACTCGCGATGATGTGGGCTATTGATTTCTTATTGCCCGAAATGCTCCTTATTCCCAGCAATTCCTTGAGGCGTTCGTTTTCCTCCTTCATGCTGGCATATTCCCGTTCCCGAATTTCATATTCGCGAGTTTTTTCCAGAAGTGCGCGGTATTCCTGCCGCAAATTTGCAAGTTCAGATATGGCCCCGACAGTATCCGAAAAGAAAGAACCGACAGCACTGAATCCTTTTTGAATGGTACCGATGACATAGCCCTTGAACAGGCTTGGAAGCATGGCAGCCGAGTTGGAGGAAACGAGGAGAATGACAAGCGAGACTGCAGCGAGGACTGCCGCTTTTCTGTGGACCGAGCCAAGAATGCCCCGTGAGCCGCCGGTTTTCATGGGTAGTCCGCCTGCTCAGAGATTCAGGCTTTCATAGACACTGCCGGTTCCAACATTCTTCTGCATTATCTCGAAATATCGCCCTGCCCCTATGGCCACGCATTCGAGCGGACGTTCCGCCAGTATGACTGGAACGCCCGTTTCTTTCGCAATCAGCTTCGGCAATCCTTTCAGCAAGGCACCGCCCCCGGAAAGGACAATGCCCCGCTCGACAATGTCGGCAGCAAGTTCCGGGGGCGTCCTGCCAAGCGTTTTCTTCACTTCTTCCACAATCAGATTCACTGAATCGAGAAGTGCTTCTCTTATTTCGACCGAATCGACTTCAAACCGCCGCGGCAGGCCGGTAATTGCATCTGTGCCTTTGATCTCCATCTTTTCGATAGTGCGTTCGGGGCTAGCATTTCCAATCTCTATCTTGAGGCGCTCCGCAGTCTGCTCTCCGATAATGAGATTGTGAATGTTGCGGATATGCCGGATGATGGCTTCATCGAATTCATCGCCGCCTACACGGATGGCACTGGTCACCACCATTCCCTTCAAAGAAATGACCGATATTTCGGTGGTTCCGCCGCCGATGTCGCATATCATGTGACCGGCTGGTTCGGTAATGGGAATGCCTGCGCCGATCGCAGCAGCAAGAGACTCCGCGATTACTTTTACCTGGCGCGCCCCAGCCTTGTAGGTGGAATCGATGACCGCGTTTTCCTCAACCTTGGTAATGCAGGTAGGAACACCCACAACCACTCTCGGCTTGAAAAAGAGGTTCTTCGGGAAGACTCTCTGAATGAAATATTTGATCATTTTTTCAGTCATGTCGGGATCAGCGATGACCCCATCACGAAGCGGACGCTTTGCGATGATGTCGGTGGGCGTCCGCGAAAGCATTCCCTTGGCCTCAGTCCCTACGGCAACTATCCTGTTGGTCCCTCGCTCGACGGCTACGACTGAAGGCTCGTTCAGCACTATGCCCTTTCCCTTGACATAGATCAGCGTATTACAGGTCCCGAGATCGATTCCGATATCAGGACTGAACATATCAAGCAAGCTGCCCACGGTTGACTCCTTTTGCTAAAGTTTTTCTGCCAGCTTTCTGCGGGCTTCGATATGATTTGGATCTATCTGAACCACTTTTCTGAAGGCGGCTCTCGATCCTATCTGATCATTCTCCGCCAGACAGGCAAGACCCAGCCCAAACCAGGCATCTGCATTGACAGCATCTTCCTTGATCACTTCCTGAAACAGCTGTTTGGCTTCTGCGGTTTTTCCTTTTTCCAGCAAATCCTGCGCAAGGGCAAGCTTAGCCTTCAGCCGTATGCGCGCATCCGTTCCCGATGAAATGATTTCGGTCAAAAGCTGATTTGCCTTTTCGCCGTTGCCCATGCCCCGGTAGCTGATCGCTGCCGAAAGCTTGAGAAGATCCGAGGGTTTTTCACTAAGAGAACGTTCGAACCAGGCGACCGCATTCGCATAATCCTTGCGGCTGGCGTAGATGGCTGCAAGATACTGGGCAAGATCCTGTTCCTTTACACCGCCTTTCCGGGCATCATGAAATTCGCGCTCCGCAAGATCGAGCCACGGATCCCCTTTCTGATAATATGCCTTTGCCAGAACATAGGCGCACTGCGCGGCAAGCTGCCCCCTGAGGCCTATCGCGCGCGCTTTTCTGAGGCTCAGTATGCTTTCCTCAAGCAGCTGCTGACGGCTTTCTTCTTCCTGCGCATCAAGTGCGGCATAATAGGCAGCAATTCCCCTGAGCGCATGATAGTAGGGATCGCTTATCGCCGTATCTGCAGCGGCACGCGCCTGCTCGAGTGTTTTTGCTACATCTCCGGAATTCCAGAGCGCTGCGAGCGACTTGTGCGAAAAAGCAGTTCCCTTATGGGCAGGTCTTGTGAACGCATAGGCTCCAAAAGCCAGTCCTCCAATGGCGGCGCACAATATCATGCCCAGCAAGAGGGGGTGAAAGGCTTTTCGAAACGGATGTCGAAACCTGAACAAGGAATTCTGCATGGAAATTCAGTATATCAAAAAAAGGCGGGCCTGTAAGCCGGGTTCTGTATGCGATATTCTGCGCTGCCGCAGAATACCGCATGGTTGCCATCTCTCTCGGCGTGTCTTTGCAGACACGCTCTTGCGGTCTACCCGCGACGTGGACTGCTCGCGCAGTCCGGACGGGTAATCCATCGCTGTTCGACCTTGCTCGCGATGAGGTTTGCCTTGCCATCGCCGTTACCGGCAATGCGGTGAGCTCTTGCCTCGCCTTTTCACCCTTACTGCAGGACATGCAGCGGTATGTTTTCTGTGGCACTATCTGTCCGAAAGCGCCTTGGCTCCCGCTTTCGCGGAAACCGGTCGACTTCCGTCCCGGACGTTATCCGGCATCGCACCCTTCCGAGCCCGGACTTTCCTCAGGCAATAGCCTGCGGCAACCCGGCCCGCCTACTCAATCCATATCCTCGACAATGAATTCGCTGTCAATAACCGGAGGCACATCGCCCAGGGTCTTTTTTCTTCTCGCGGCGCGTTTGGGTTTAGCGAGTCCTTCTTCCTGCTCCTCCGAATTATCCATGTCTTCCGACTCCTCGCTTTCGTCCTCCGAAAGGTCGGAAAGCGAACCTGCCAGTATCTCTTCGAAAGCTTGCTCGTTCTCTGTTTCTTCGTAGAAGAGAATGCGCGAGCAGTAGGGGCAGAAGACAATCCGGTCAGCCTGACGTACCTCATTGACAAAGTTGGCGGGAAGAATCATGTGGCATCCAGTGCACACCACGCCATGAATGGGCACGATACCCATGCCCGACTTGCTTCGTATGATACGCTCGAACTTGAACTTTAGGTCGTCTTCGATGTCCGATGTAAGGCTCATCTCCTGCTCATGGATCTGTGCTACTTCTTCTCTCAGAACGGCCATTTTTTCATCGATTTCCGTTCGCTTCTGTTGAATTTCCTGTTCCAGAGCGGAAACGGACATTTCGATGCGGTGAAGGCGGTCGTCTATTTCGGCAAAGCGCCTTTCTTCGTCCTGAATCTGGCGGCGGAATTCCTGTTCCTTTTCCGACGCTTCCTTTATTTCCTTGTTGACTGCGTCGTACTCGCGCTGGGTCTGGATGCCGTCCATCTGCTTTTCGGCGTTTTCGCGCCGCATCTCGGCGTCGCTCAGCGCCTGACGAAGCTCCCTCAGTTTCGATTCGGACTGTTCATACTGCTCTCTGGCTTCTGCCAGGGATTTCTTCTCCCTCGAAAGCATCTGATTCTGTATTTCGAGCGTCTTGGGCATGGCTTCGAGCTGCTTTTCCAGTTCAACTCGCCTGGAAAGCAGTTCCTGGTACTGACGCAGGGTTTCGAATACTTCTTCCATTCTCATGGGCATACCGTTACCTCGATTAATGATCGATATAATCGCGAAGTTTCTGGCTCCGCTTGAACTGGCGCAGCTTTTTAAGCGCTTTGGCCTCTATCTGCCTGATTCGCTCGCGCGTCACGTTAAAATACAGGCCAACCTCTTCCAATGTCAATGAATACCCTTCATCAAGCCCGAAACGCATTCGCAGGACTTCCTGTTCGCGCTTGGGAAGCGTAGAGAGGACCATGCGCAGCTGTTCCTGCAGAAGGTTATAATCGGTTTGGACTGCGGGATTCTCCACTTCCTTGTCTTCGATGAAATCCTGCAGAAGCGAATCCTCATCTTCGCCGATGGGCGTGTCGAGCGAAACCGGTTCGCGCGCGACATTCTTGACAGCTTTGACTCGATCGATTTCCCAGCCAAGCTGAGCGGCAATTTCCTCGTCGGTCGGTTCGCGGCCAAGTTTTTGCATGAGCTGGCGAGATTCACGAACGACCTTGTTGATCTGCTCGATCATGTGGACAGGGACTCTGATGGTCCTTGCCTGATCGGATATCGAGCGGGTAATCGCCTGACGGATCCACCAGGTCGCATAGGTCGAAAACTTGTATCCCTTGCGGTATTCGAATTTTTCCACTGCCTTGATGAGGCCGATATTGCCTTCCTGAACGAGGTCAAAAAATTGCATGCCCCGGTTGGTATATTTCTTCGCGATCGAAACGACGAGGCGGAGATTCGCCTTGATGAGCTTGTCTTTTGCACCCTTCATCATCTTGCGGCCGCGGTTGACTTCGCGTGCCATGGAGATAATCCGATCCGCGGGAGTTTCGAAGCTGTTTTCGATGTCTTTCAGCTTTTTCTCGTTTATCTGCAGCTGGCGGATTTTTTCCTTTATCTCGTCAGCGCTCAATCCAAGCCGCTGTTCTATTTCTTCACGGCGCTCTTTTATGGTCAGACTTCGACCAAGCGCCCTCAGGTCCTTGTCGGAGAAAACCTGGAGAATCCCTTCGATCCTGTCCTGTTCCCTGCGCGCACGGATTATCTTTCTGGCAGCATTGATGAATTTTTCGGAAAAGACGGAGATTTCTTCTGGATGAATATCGGTCTGATTGACAATTTTCAGAAGCTTTTCCCGAATCGCCCGGAGCTCCGGATCCTCGAATATATCGCCGCCCTTAGCGAGGATGCGCTTTTTCAAATCGATATATTCTTTGAGCTCTGCTCCGCATTGTTCGATGAGCTCTTTGTAGAACTGGTTCAGGCGCCTGCGTTCGGCGATTTTTTCGGTGTTTTCCTTTTTTTGGAGCGAAAGATCCTTTGGCTCCTTCCGGGTCGCCTTGATGACGATCTGATAGAATTCTGGAATGAGCATCCCGGATTTTCGCAAGGTGTTCTTTATAATGTCCTCACCCTGCTCCATGGTCCGGGAAAGCTCGACTTCCTGTTCGGCCGTAAGAAGGTTCTCCTTGCCGATATCCCTCAAGTACAGTCTGACCGGGTCATCGCTTGTTACGCCCTTGTCGTTCGAGACCATTTTGTGCTTGGCCTGCGGCTGAAGCAGTTTCGGCAGCGATTCCTCGTCGATCTGGACTTCTTCTTCCTCGATTTTTACATTGCTGTTCACCAGCAGATTGAGAATCGCCTCCATTTTTTCGGAATTGATGATCTGCTCGGGAAGCATGTCTGAAATCTCGTCGAAGCTGATCGTCTTCTTTTCTTTGGCATATTCGAGCAGCTTGGCAATTGCAGGATCGAGCTCCATATCACTCATCCAGACTCCCTCCCGTTTTCTTCAATTCTTCGACAACCCGCATGATCTGTTCCATGAGCTGCTTCTTGTCAGCTCCATCCGTTTCCCGGGGCAATGACTGCAGCTGAGAAATAAGCCGCGCACATTCCTTTTCGAGAACGCGCTTTCTGATTCGTGCGAGGCCATCCTCGATAATCTTGTCACCTGCGCCATCAATTTCGCCGGAAGCGGCGATTTCCCTGACGAACCTTACGGCGGCTTCATCCGCACACATGGAAAGCACTGCATCGATATCGCGGACTCCATCGTGCTCAGCTTCTTTCAACGCAGACAGAAGGTCCCGGGCTCTCTGGTCTTCCAGATCTTCCTCGGTAAGCTTCGACACGATGGTCTCGCGCGATGCATCCGACAGGACAACCGCAGTCATGAACAAGAGGTCTAACGTTCGTGCCGCCCGGGATCGCTGAAGCGGTTCAGCCGCTGCCTCACGCTGGGCAACAGCGTCACGGCGTATCCTGAATGTATCCGATGCACGTGCTCTGGCATAGTCCATTTCGACTGCATGGGCACTGACTCCCAGAACCTTTGCGGTTTCTTTGATGAATTCCTGACGCTTTACATCGGAGTCGAGCGCATCCATGAAAGGAAACAAGAACGACACGGCTTTCGCCTTTCCGTCCATCGTGGTAATGTCAAAGATCCGGCTGGTGCGATCGAGCAGAAAATGTCCAGAGTTTATAGTATTTTTTGACAATCTAGTCAATTCCTCGGCCCCCTGGCTCTCCAGTATTTCCGAGGCATCCTTGCCCCCTTTCAGGATAAGGACTGAGGTCTCCAGCCCTGCAGCCGTCGCTATGGCGCATGCACGCTCGGCCGCTTTCATGCCCGCTTCATCGGCATCGAAACAGAGGATGGCTCGCGATGCCCGCCGCTTCAGGGCAAGAGCCTGCTGGCTGGTAAACGCCGTTCCCAGAGGGGCCACAGCATTGGCAATGCCCGCGGCATGAAAGGAAAGGACGTCCATGTATCCTTCGCAGATGATGGCTTCGTCTTTAGCCTTGATGCTCTCGAGAGCCTGCGCTAGTCCAAATAGATGCTCCTGCTTTCTGAAAAGAAGCGTATCGGGGCTGTTGATGTACTTTGGGCCTTCATCCTGCATGGTTCTGCCGCCGAAAGCGATGACTCTTCCCTTGACATCGGTTATTGGGAACATTATGCGCCCAGAAAACAGAGGCCAGCTTGGGTCGTTCCTCGAAAACAGTCCGCTTCGCGCCAGAAACTCGTCGGAATATCCTTTCGACTTGAGAAATGAGTACAGCCAATTCCTCTGGGATGGGGCATAGCCTAGCCTGAACCGCTCCACGAGAGTATCTGGAATTCCGCGTTTTCTCAAAATCGCCAGCGCAGAAGTACCTGACGCATGCTCGCACAGGAACCAGTTGAAGGTACGGGAAAGCCTGTCATAGAGCTCCAAAAGCGCCTGGCGCTCCCTGTCCGTTTCCCTTGCAGCTTCGGACTGCTCGAAATGAAGCTCTACGCCTGCACGCCGTGCAAGCTCTTCCATCGCTTCGGTGTAGCTGAGCTTGTCCAGGTCCATGAGAAACTGAATGACCGAACCGCCCTTGTGACATCCGAAGCAGTAGAACAGCCCTGTTTCCGCGCTTACTGAAAACGATGGAGTCTTTTCTGCATGAAAGGGGCACAGGCCCCAATATGATGAACCTTTCCTGGTGAGCCGCACATGTTCCTGATAGACAGACAGAAAATCAGTTCTGTCGAGTATCTGCTGTCGAGTTTCCGAAGCGATCCTTGCCATTGTCAGTCCTGGAGCTCTTTGGCGAGCAATCCAGCTTCGCCGTGCTCCTCGAGCGTACGTGAAAAATAATGTTTGCCTGACTGTACATCTATAAGTCTAAAATACAGATAATCCGTTTTCAAGGGAAACAGGACAGCTTTCAGGGCAATAATGCCGGGGCTTGCGATGGGCCCTGGCGGTAGACCCCGGTGGATATAGGTGTTGTAATCATCCTTAATGGCGAGATCGCGGTAGTACACGACTGATGGATGAGGGCGGCCCAGGTGCTCGGTAAGCACATATACAACGGACGCACAGGACTGGAGCGGCATGTTTTTTTCAAGCCTGTTCAAAAAGACCGAAGCGATGAGGGGCGCATCTTCCGGCACACGATACTCGCGCTCCACCAGGGAAGCCAGAATGACCGTACGGTGCAGCTGGTCAGGATTCATTTCCTGGACGCCGAGCGAAGCGAGTTTCTTGCGAAATGTCCTTACCATCTGCCGTATGATCTCTTCTGCCTCGCTGCCCGGTTCAAAAAAATAGGTATCGGGCGCGAGGTATCCTTCGCAGGTGGAAGCAGGAATTCCCAGTTGTGCGGCAAACAAAGCATCGCGGGCGGTGCTGATGAACGCATCGGCTTCTATGATACCCGCTCTCTCCACTATGTTCGCTGTCTGGCGCAGTGTCAGACCTTCCGGAATGACTACTTTTATGGTGTAGGTCTCCCCTCTCACTATTTTTCGCGCAACGGCAATGGGACTTTCTCCAGGAAGGAAACGATATCTGCCGGCCTTTATGTTCCTGTCAGCTCCCGACAGCCGCAGATAAAGCCCGAAGGCTCTTGCGCTCGGTATGATCTTCTTTTCCCTGAGAAGCGATGCTACCGAAGAAAGACTGCTTCCCTCCTGAATTCGTACGACCGCTTCTTCACGTCGATGAGGAGCAATGAGCATGAGAATGGCGAAGCAGATAAAAAACGAAAGGAGTACGCCGCCCGAAATGCGCAGAACTCTTCCGACGACCGCAGATTTCATGCGTGATATTCCTTTTCGAAGCTGGCCAATTCCGGAATCTCTTCCATGGAGAGCGGTGGATTCTCTCTCCTGGCAAGAATGGCTTCGACAATATATTCAGGATCGACAAGGGGGCCTCTGCCAATGCCGGGGCATTCCCTTGCCTCTTCCATCCACAATCTGTCCTCTTCTACCAGATGCTCCCAGAATGGATAGGTCCGGCACTGCGTCGGACGCGCCTCATACACGCTGCAACCCTGTTCTGAGAGAAAGATGCAGTCGTTGTTGGGCTTTTCCTTGAGGGATAGAGTGATCTTGATTCCGATATCAACCGGCTTGCAGAACGCAAGCGCAAATTCTCTCTTGGACATTCCCAGATAGTTGCAGAGAAGATCAAGATCCGAAATGGAAAGCCAGACGAATCCGGGCTGTCCTGCGCAGCAGCGGTTGCACCGGGTGCACAGAAAGTGTCGTGGGCTCGAAAGAAATTCGTCTTTCATAACTGCACCGGCTGCCACTCCGGAGACAAAAAAACCCCCTCATGCGAGGAGGTTGTGGGGAGAGAAGGATTTGAACCTTCGAAGGCGAAAGCCAACAGATTTACAGTCTGCCCCCTTTGACCACTCGGGAATCTCCCCATTGTTGGACTTACGTCCCTCGAGCCATCTCCCGGAATCGAACCGGGGACCTCGAGATTACAAGTCACGCGCTCTGCCAACTGAGCTAAGATGGCGTGGGCAACGGACCGCACTATAACCGAAAGCCGCACGCTTCGTCAAGAGCCATGGTTCTCTGTCAGTCTTGTTTCGAAAACTGGCTTTCCATTCAGCCTTTCATCGTGGCCTGCCCTTGGATGTATTTCTACCAGGCTCAAGGCGATATACCCCTGTGCAACAGCGTGGTGATCAGAAAGAGGGTCGGGCTGCCTTTCCTGGCGCCCTTCGGTAAGAAAGCAGTAAGTATAACCATCATAGCCTTCGAAGCATTTTAGATTGTCGAGGTAGCGGTTCTTTCCCGGTCTTGTCCAGAACGCGGTTAGTTCGCGGCAGGAGCTCGAAGGCCCGTTGATATTGATGAAGGTATCGGGTTCCCATAGACCGACAAGTCCTTCGAGGTGCAAGGATACGAAGTGGGCAATTCCCGCATAATCGGCATCGGCAGCAAATGATGTGCAGGACACGGCAATTGCCGGAATTCCTTCCAGCGCTGCCTGGCGGGCGGCACCGCAGGTTCCAGAATAGATGATGTCAGTACCGAGGTTCGGTCCTCTGTTGATTCCCGAAACGACGACATCTGGTTTTGCATGGAGCACACCGAGCCCTGCGACAATAATGCAGTCGGCCGGGGTTCCTGAACAGCTGAAGCGCTGGGCATCCAGTTTTTTCAGCTTTGTGGGCCGCTTGAGCGTCATGGCGTGGCTTACGCCAGATCGTTCATGCTCCGGAGCAACAATCCATATGTCATGAAGCGGAGATCCATCTGCCAGTCGGCACTCGGCAAACGCTCGATAGAGAGCCCAGAGGCCTTCAGAGTCTATGCCGTCGTCGTTGGTAAGCAATATGCGCATATGAGAACTCCCTCAGGTAGAGAATGTCATGCTTTTCAGCGATCAGTGTTCAACGAGGCGCAAACCGGCGCCTGTCGATACTTCATACACCAGAGGCCGAAAACCGAAAATACGTTCATATTCTTCGAGTCGGTGCCGGTAGGATTCCACGACATTATGGTTCAAGATAGTCAGGCTGCAACCCCCGAATCCCTGGCCGACCAGCTTCGAACAGAGCACTCCATCGAGTTCAAGCGCTCGCTTCACGAGCCAGTCGATTTCAGGACAGGAGATTTCATACAGAGTGCGAAGCGACATGTGAGACTTGTTGATTATTTTCCCGAATCCGACATAGTCCTGCCTGGCCAATGCATCTTCCGCTTCGATGACACGTCGCACTTCTTCAAGAACATGAAGACAGCGTCTGCGCTTTCGTTCCGGAACGATACCGAGCAGTTCTTCGAGTTCGCGGGGATAGATGTCCCGGATAGTCCTGTTCCCGTGAGGGCTCAGGATCGAAATACAGGTCAAGCAATCGGAAACGCGCTGCTCGAATTCTGATTCGAGCGTGAGCGGTCTGGGTACCTTGGAATCGGTAATGATCATGCTCCATGGCTCGGGCAGGAACTGCACTCCCCTTCTCTTGCGGGCTCTCAAGTCTACAATGGAAAAACTGCGGCCTGATGGAGCGGTTGATGCGAGGTAATTGGTCAATGGAATGTTCTTTTCGAAAAACTGCGACTGCGCCTTGCATGCATGGAAGGCCAGATCTTCGTGTTTGAGATCGAGTTTGTAGAGCGTCTTCAGGGCCAGTGCGGCAGCCATGTTGAGAGCACTGCTGATGCCGAGACCGAGCCCGAGAGGAATGCTGCTCTGTATCGTGACATTGATGCCTCTGGGTTCCAGCTCGAAGGTTTTCAAAAAGTAGTCATAGACGCTCTTGATGTGGTTCGCCCATCGATCTTCGCGCTTGTATTTGAGGGTGGCGATGTTGGCCCTTTTTCGCTCGTTGAAGTCTGCTGCATGAAAACGGAGTGAACTGTCCTTGCGGAGAGATACTGCAATTTTCGCCTCGAACGAAAGCGGCACCGCCAATACCAGACCTTCGCTGAAGTCGGTATGTTCTCCGAGAATTCTTGCGACAGCGGGGGCGGCAGCAATGCACTCGGGGGCGGTTTCGTATTCCGCAAGATGAATTGCAGCGATATCCTTCATTGACATTATAGTATACTAATTGAAGCCAGTCTTCAACTGAATTTTTTCACTTCTTTCAGCAGATGCTCAACTTTTTTTAGCTGAGATCTGAGTTCTTTCATCTCCTGTTCGTATTTTTTCCTTTCCAGAACTTTGGCCTGGATGGATCTGCATTTCCAGGAATCGGGTTTTCCGAGATACTGCGAAACGACTCTGTTCTCTTCGCGCCACTGGAGATATGCATAAAGCATGTGATAGCGCTTCTTGATGACAATGCTCCCCTTCGGCCGCGACATGCATTCGTTCTCGATGCGCTGAAGCCTGTTCTTCAGGAGTCGTTCTTCATACTGAAGGGCTTGAATGACCGATTCCATCGAATTGAATAGTATAATGTATGCAGAGCCTTCGCAATCGAATTTGGAATCTTTTTCCGATAATTCTTGCATCTATGGGAATAATTCATATAATTAAGTACGAGAAACTGAAATCATGCAGACTTCGAAACTAGTTCGCAGCATGCTCCTGTCTGGTCTGTTCTATCCTTCAGAACCGGATCTTCTTGACAAGGAAATTCGCAGGCTGACCGCATATGCGCAAACGTTCGCAAAACCCGCATGCACCATCATCGCGCCGCATGGAAGCCTGCAATACAGCGGTGCGATTGCTGCTGCCGCATGGGCATCGCTGGCGGGTTCCTGTCCATCCCTGATCATCATCGCAGGGCCGGCTCATCTGCCCTATGAAGAAGGGGTTTTTCTGCCGGAATCTGCTGAATTCGAAATGCCCGGCAAAGTGATTTCGCTCGATGTCTCTCTGATCGAATTCCTGATGCGCGTCGTACCCGGGATCAAGAGATCCGACCTGCCTCATCTGGAAGAGCACTCGATCGAAATGCAGCTGCCTTTTGCCCTGCATTTCTTCCCCGGTGTTCCCATTTTGCCGGTCATCGTTTCCGGCTATTCCGAGAAAACCATCGCGCTTGTCTCCAGCCTTCTGAAAGAAATAAAGGCCTGCACCAAGGAAGATGCCATCCTCGTAATTTCGTCGGACCTTGCTGTCAGCGATACGCCAGAAACCTGCGATCACATGTCCCGTCAGTTCCTGGCCAGCCTCTGTGATGCCGATTCGAGCGCATCATTTGTTTCCATGTCAGACGATCGACATTCATTCTGCGGTTCCGCCATCATTGAAGCTTTCTGCAGACTCAAGGTGGGCAGAAAGACCGAAGTGCTGGCGTATGCCAATTCATCGAAACACCGAATTTCGCAAGACGAGTTCGTCGTCGGCTATGGAGCCGTCTGTTTCAAGAGGTAATCTATGTTTTCAATAGAACTCGAAGACCGCCGCAAATTACTGCGTCATGCCAGGGATGTCATCGCCGCTAGCCTTGGTGAAAAGGATGAGCCTGAGCCGCCGGTCTTGAAGACGAATATCATGTGCGGAGCTTTTGTCACTCTGCACAGGCATGGACAATTGAGGGGCTGTATCGGAAGAATGTACAGCCCTGCGCCTCTTGCAGATACCGTAGCTGAAATGGCGAGAGCTGCTGCCTTCGAGGATCCGCGATTTCCACCGGTAAATGCCTCGGAACTTGCCGATCTCGAAATCGAAATCACCCTGCTCTCTCCGCTGGCACCGATCGAGCCTGAAGCGGTAAGGGTCGGCACGCATGGCCTTCTGATTTCAGCATTCGGAAGGTCCGGCGTACTCCTGCCCCAGGTGCCGGTCGAATACGGCTGGGACCGGGAAACCTTTCTTGCGCAGGTATGCAGAAAGGCAGGCCTGCCTCCTGATGCATGGAAATCGCCCATGGCCCAGCTCTATGGATTCGAAGGATTCGTCTTTTCCGAGAAAGAGCTTGAACAGAATGGAGCTTGAGCCTCTATCTGCCAGGTTCCGATTCCTGGCGTCGGCTTTGACAGACAAGGCGGCGAAGCGCTTTTTTCATGCTTCTGTGCCAGAAAAGGCGAATATTCTCTGCGTTTCGATAGATCGCATACCATAAGGGATGTATAGGATAGTCCCACGCACCTTCGCGGTGAATTATTCTTCCTCCAAATCCGGTCTTGAAGAGGTAGAGGCCTGCCATTGGGTGTGCTGGATCGCTTGCATCAGGCGGAATGCCAAAAAAATCATAGGATATGCAGCCCTTCTGTCGTGCCTGGGACAGTGCATGCCATTGGAGGGCGTAGGCGGGCATCAGGTTTCGCTTGGTATCTGAAGACGCACCGTACAAATAGGTGGCATGGCGGTTTTTTCTGAGCACGATGATGGCCGCAAGCTTGTCCCCTTCATGCTCTGCGAAATAGAGCGAAATTGAGGGCACCATGTGCTCCGGAATTTGCACGGCTTCCCCGGCCTGCATGACAGATGCAACTTCTTCGGCAGTAGTGAACAGCGTCTCGTAATAGGACTGCGCATGAATGGCGATGCGGTCGCGGCGCGCAGTCTGGGAATAGAGGGCCATGAAATCGGAGATGCCTTCCTTGCCGGCCTCGATGACCTTCACGCCTTTTCTTTCTGCAAGCCGAATGTTGTAGCGCCATTTCGGCTTCATTCCTTCAAGCAGTTCCTTCTCGGTTGCGGACAGATCGAGAATGACAGTATCGGGCACCTGCACGTCGGCGCCCTTTCTCAGCGGCAGATCTGCCTGCAAATCCATTGGGGACGCGATATCGCGCTCCCAGTCGAGATCAAAGCGGATGAAGAGATCTCTGCGCCCAAATGCAACTTCCAGCGCTGATGCCAGCTGCGCCAATGTGCGCATGCGTTCCGCCCGGGAAAGCTGGATTTCCGCAAAATCGACAGGCGGCCCATGAGGGACATAAAGGAATGAAAAAACCTTTCCAAGCTTTCTTCTCAGCACTACAATGCTGACAGGCGGAGCATCTTCGGCAAACCTGCCAGACACTTCGAATGCTTCCCACCCAGTTCTCGACTTGAAAAGCCCCCAGAACCGCGATTGCATGAAAGATCCCTCTGCTCTGTCGCTTCGGCAATCTTCCGCCGTACGCAGCCGGATAATGGCAAGCTCCGGCTTTTCTTCAATCGCGGCTGTGCGGTTCAAGGAGGGCTGGCTATCCAATTCGGCCATTTCGAACTTTCGAAAGCGCAAGAGGCTTTCCGTTCACGATCAGTCTGAGGTTTCCCGCCATGGCATAGCCTTCGCGCGCTTGCAGCGGAATGGAAAAGAAGGTGTCGATATCGATGATCTCGCCGGGAACCACGCTCTGTTCCATTCCCTCGAGGCAGACTCTCTGGCCGGGCATGGCATCCGGCGCTTCGAGTACTTCCACCAATTCATTGCCGTGTGCGTCTTCCACGGATGCGGCAAGGAGCATCCCTGCACTCTCGACACCTCTCAATTTTGCCGGCTTGAGATTGTTTACAAGAACAATCATCTTGCCGAGCAGTTCTTCCTGGCTGTAGAAGGGCACTAGACCCGAAACGATGACTCTCTCATTGCCGCTGCCATCGTCGAGCGTTTCGATATAGAGCTTGTCTGCCTTGGGATGTCGTTCGACCTTGACGATGCGCGCCACCCGCAGATCCACAAGCCGGGTGAACCGGGTTTCGACCGCTTCCTGCTCGACCGGGGCCGCAGGTTCCACTTCGGAAGCGCTCGCCCTGGCTTTGTCTGCATCTTGAGCTTCTGATGAGGCGGCCTCAGCTCTTTCCTTCTGTGAGCCCGAATAGCGCTCTCTCAGCGCAGCAATCTGATCGTCTTCGAGCTTGCGGAACAGCATTTCGGGAGCTGTGACCGTTCCGGCGAGCCCCGAAGGCCCGAGGTTTTTCCAGGAATAATCGCTCTCTCCTTTTCCAACGGAAAAACCTAGAAATTTCGCGAGGCGTTCCGCTGTCTGCGGCATATAGGGATGCAGCATGATGGCAAGATCCTTCAGCACAAAGCAGAGATCGCGCATGAGCACTGCCGCTTTTTCGGGATCCGAAGTTCTGGCTTTCCATGGTTCTTCGTCCTGGAACCGCTTGTTGGCCAGATCGGAAATGGCAAAGATGGTCCTGAACGCATCGCGAAGATCTGCGCGTTCGAGATGCTCGGTTACCTCTCTTTCAAGCGCTTGCACCTTTTCCCAGAATGCATGATCGCTTCCGGCCTCTGGAATGATGCCGCCATAGTACCTTGAGACAAAGGTAAGCGTTCTGTTAACGAGATTGCCCAGATTGCCGATGAGCTCTCCATTGACTTTTTCCTGGAAATCGGACCAGGTAAAGGTGTAGTCGGAAGTCTCCGGACGGTTCCAGAAAATGTAGAAGCGCCATACATCTGCCGGGATGCCTGTTTCCATCGCATCGCTTCCGAAGACGCCAATTCCTTTCGACTTGGAGAATTTTCCAGCTTCGTAGTTGAGATATTCAGTACTGGACATGTGGTGCAGCATTGTCCAGTTTCTGCCGCTTCCCAAAAGGCTCGAGGGGAAAATGACGGTATGGAAGGGAATGTTGTCCTTTCCTATGAACTGGAACAGTTCGACCTCACCGGGGTTCTGCCACCACTGCTTCCAATCGAAACCCTTCTCTTTGGCAAGAGATGCGGTCATGGAGATATAGCCGATGGGCGCATCGAACCAGACATAGAACACCTTGTCCTCGAATCCCTTCTTGGGAACAGGGATACCCCACTTGAGATCCCTGGTGATAGCCCTGGGATGCAGGCCATCGCGAATCCAAGCCTGAGTCATCTGGACGGCATTGTTTGCCCAGAAACCGCGTACGCTGGCTTCTTTCATCCATGCCTCGAGCTTGGGCAGTATCTTGGGAAGATCGATATAGAGATGCGTGGTTGAACGCGGCCGTGGCGTAGCGCCGCAGGTAGCGCATTTCGGATTAACCAGTTCCATCGGGTCCAGAAGCTTGCCGCACATCTCGCATTGATCGCCGCGCGCTCCCTCATACCCGCAATGCGGGCAGGTTCCCCGGACAAAGCGGTCGGCAAGGAAGCGACTGCAGGACTCGCAGAACAGCTGTTCCATCGATTGCTGAGTGATATATCCATTTTTATCGAGATCGAGAAAAATGGATTGGGTGATTTCGGTATGCTCGGGCGTGGAAGTGCGTCCGAATTTATCGAAGGCGATTTCGAACCATGCATAGATGTCGCGATGCAGCACATGAAAGCGATCGCAGAGCTCGCGCGGCGTAACGCCCTCTTCGAGCGCCTTCGTCTCCGTTGCGGTACCGTATTCATCGGTTCCGCAGATATAGAGCGTATCATAGCCGCGAAGGCGGCAGAATCGCGCGAATACATCGGCAGAAAGAACCTGAATAAGATTGCCGAGATGCGGCACGTTGTTCACATAGGGTAAGGCAGAAGTGATGAGTCTTCGTTTCATGGTTTGGACAATACCCCCGGCGCGGGGGGCTGTCAAGAACAGACCAGCGTGATACTATTGGTCAAAGATGGTCGTATCCATGCTGCGTCTGGTGCTCAGGCTCGGTGAAGCTGCCACGATAAAAGACAAGCGCAGGGTTGTCTCCGCCATAAAGGAAAAACTTCAGCATCGCTATCATGTTTCGTGCGCAGAAATCGACCTGCAGGATTCGATTGCTTTTGCTGAACTTGGAGCTGCACTGGTTTCGAATTCTCCCCAGTATGGCGAAAAGGTACTGCGCGATGCGGTGGTGTTCATCGAAGACCATTTCCCCGTCGAGCTTTACGACGTGCAAACCCATACGGAAATATTTGGATGAAGAGGCAGTGAAAGGACTGAAGCAATGAAAAAATTCGCACGACTGTTACGCCTTGGTGCTGCGCTGGCAGCTACGATTCTTCTTGTATCATGTATCGGTGTCGACATATCCGCGAAAATCGAAGCAAGCGGTTCGGGTTCCATGTCGGTGGAATACCGCATTGCCGAAGCATTTGTTTCCTTCGGTCAGCAGGAATCCGACCCCGGCCTGCCCCTTCCTCTATCCAAAAGCGAAATCGAACAAAGTCTGCAGAATCACAAAGGGCTTTCACTCACCTCCTACGAAATGAAGAAAAGCGGCACCGACACCATCATCTCATTCAAGATTGCATTCGATTCTCCGGAGCGGCTCGCAGCCTATCTGGACAGCGAAGGCAAACTTGCGCGATACGAAAGCATCGGCGGGATTTCGAAACTCACTCTTTCAACCGGAGACATCCTTCCTCCTATGGACTCACAAACCAAAACCGCATTTCAGGATTCGCTGAAACCCTATCGTTTCAGATTTGCGTTCGAAAGCGCATCGGGCGCGCCTGAAGCGACAATCGTCGATGGGAATTATTTCAGCAGAAAAATAGAAGGCAAGAAAGCTATCATCGAAGCTTCGATAGCTGATATTCTGCTTTCAGAAAAACCGGCAGAAATCGAATTCAGATGGAAATGAAGAGAGCTCCAATGCGGGCATTTCGCGCCTTTATATTGGCAAAAATTATTCCTTGTATCGCATAACGTTGAATTAAATGAGCTTGACTATTTTTACTGTTTGGATTAATTTCTGCCAATCGGCGAATTAATTATCATTCGTCATTCTCTTTTCACCCTGGAGGAACAGCCTCATGGCCAAGAAAAAATTCGTGTATTCGTTTGGAGCGGGCGTTGCTGAAGGCGACGGCACCATGAAAGAGCTTCTCGGGGGCAAGGGCGCTGGCCTGCACGAGATGACCAAAATCGGTCTGCCGGTACCGGCAGGTTTTACCATCACCACGGAAGTCTGCGATCTGTATTACAAAAATGGAAGGAAATGGCCCGAAGGTCTGGAAAAGGAAGTTCAGAAACACCTGAAATTGCTTGAAAAAACCACTGGCAAGGCGCTTGGCGATCCCCGCGACCCCCTTCTGGTTTCGGTTCGTTCCGGAGCTCCTGTTTCCATGCCAGGCATGATGGAAACCATTCTCAACCTCGGACTCAACGACGCTTCTATGGAAGGCCTTGCGGCAAAGACCGGTAACCGCCGCTTTGCGCTCGATGCCTATCGCCGCTTCATCATGATGTACGGCTCAACTGCCATGGGTATCGATAGAGAAGAATTCGACAAGGCATTCGATGAGATCAAAGAAAGCCGAACCCGTCCCCGCCTCAGCATCCCTGCAGGCCAGAAAGTCAATGATACCGATGTCAACGAAGAAGAGCTCGATGCGCTCATCGCAGTATTCAAGAAAATCTACCGCGAACACATAAAGGCCGATTTCCCCCAGGATCCATGGGAACAGCTCAAGGGCGCCATCGATGCCGTATTCAATTCGTGGATGGCAGATAAGGCCGTCACCTACCGCAAAGTCGAGAAATTGGTCGGCATCAAGGGAACAGCCGTCAATGTCGTCCAGATGGTGTTCGGCAACAAGGGCGAAACCTCAGGCACCGGCGTCTGCTTTACCCGTGACCCCAATACCGGCGAAAACACTTTCTATGGCGATTACCTCGTAAATGCCCAGGGCGAAGACGTCGTTGCCGGCATCCGTACCCCCATCAAGCTGGCCGAGCTCGAGAAACGTGATCCCAGTGTCTACAAACAGCTCGTGGCGATCCGCAAGAAACTCGAAAAGCACTATCGCGACATGCAGGACCTTGAGTTCACCGTGGAAGAAGGCAAGCTTTACATGCTCCAGTGCCGCACCGGCAAGCGCAGCCCGATTGCAGCTTTCAAGATTGCCGTCGACATGGTCAAGGAAAAACTCATCACCAAGGAAGAAGCGATTCTGCGTATCAAAGCTTCCGATATCGAAGGCATCTTCTATCCGATGATCGACAAGTCCAAGCCCGAAGTGCTCAAGAAAGCTTTCCTTGTGCAGGGCATCGATGCCGTTCCCGGCGCTGCGGTCGGCAAAGTCGTATTCAACGCCAAGGATGCGGAAGAATGGGCTGAAAGGGGTGAAAAGGTCATTCTTGTCCGCAAGGAGACGAGCCCCGAAGACGTCGGCGGCATGCATGCGGCTCAGGGTATTCTCACCGCCACCGGCGGCAAGACCAGCCACGCTGCCGTCGTAGCCCGCGGCTGGGGCAAGTGCTGCATTGTCGGATGCGAAAAGCTCGACATCGACTATGAAAAAGGCCAGTTTGCCGTAGGAGACACTATTGTCAAGCAGGGTGAGTACATCACTCTCGACGGCAGTTCCGGAAATGTCTACAGGGGTGAGCTTACCCTTATCAAACCGGAGCCTCCCAAGGCTTACACAACCCTCATGGGCTGGGTCGACAAGATCAGAACCCTCAAGGTACGTACCAATGCCGATACACCCTATGATGCAGCGAAAGCCCGCGAGCTTGGTGCCGAGGGTATCGGTCTGTGCCGCACCGAGCACATGTTCTTCGATTCTGAAGAGCGCATTCTCGCCATCCGCGAAATGATCATCGCCGATGACGTGGAGAGCCGCAAGAAAGCGCTCGATAAGCTCCTTCCCTTCCAGACCAAGGACTTCGAAGGTATCTTCAAGGCAATGGACGGACTCCCGGTTACCATCCGCCTCATCGACCCGCCGCTTCACGAGTTTGTGCCGCATGACGAAGAAGGCCAGCGGGCACTTGCCCAGGCAGCGGGCGTTCCGTTCGAGAAGGTCGTTCAGCGTGTTAACCAGCTGCATGAGGCGAACCCCATGCTTGGACACCGCGGATGCCGCCTTACCATTACCTATCCCGAAATTCTTGACATGCAGGTAAGTGCCATCATTACAGCGGCTTGCAACATGACCAAGAAGGGGGTCAAGGTACTGCCCGAGATCATGATCCCGCTCGTCATCGATGCAAAAGAGCTCAAGATTCTTGAGACAAGAGCACGTGAAGTGGCGGATGCCATCATTGCAAAAGCAGGTGTCAAGCTTGGCTACATGGTGGGTACGATGATCGAAGTTCCGCGTGCAGCTCTGCTGGCGGACAAGATTGCGGAGGTTGCCGAGTTCTTCTCTTTCGGAACCAATGATCTTACCCAGATGACGCTCGGTCTTTCGCGCGACGACGCCGGCAAATTCCTGCCGGACTATGTCGACGAAAAGAAGGCGGGCGTGTTCAAGGCTGATCCCTTCCAGAGCCTCGATCAGGAAGGTGTTGGCATGCTGGTTCGCATGGGTATCGAAAAAGGCCGCACCACTCGGCCCAAACTCAAAGTCGGAATCTGCGGCGAGCATGGCGGCGATCTGGCCTCGGTAAAGTTCTGCCACAGGGTTGGCATGAACTATGTCTCTTCTTCGCCCTTCCGTGTACCCATTTCCCGGCTTGCTGCAGCCCAGGCAGTCATTGAAGACACAATGGCCGCCAAGAAAACAGGCAAGCGAGGCAGACCTGCTGCTGCAACTGCTGCGAACAAGTTGGCCAAAAAGCCTGCTGCCAGGAAAACTGCAGGACGCACGCCTGCTGTCCGCAAGACAGCCGCAGAGGCGAAGAAGCCTGCAGCACCCGCGGCCAAAAGACCGCGCGGCAGACCCCGCGGCTCCAAAAGCAAATAAGATGATCATGTAAGAGAAAAAAGGCGGCGCCCGCAACCCGGTGCCGCCTTTTTCACTTTGCCTGTAATCTGCCCGCTGGCTCGAAAATCGTGCACTCGAACAACGCGTGATAATTCAGAATAGCTTCCGGGAATCGAGAAGAATGGTGACAGGGCCTTCGTTGGTATATCGAACGCGCATGATCTCCTGAAACTTTCCTGTTTGCACACGAAGAGACTGCGCGCGCAGCAGCTCGCAGAAAAGCTCATACAAGCAGCGGGCTTCCTCCGGAGCTGCAGCAGTGGAATAGGATGGCCGGCGGCCTTTTCTGGCATCTGCCAGCAGGGTGAATTGCGAAACGACCAGCACCTCGCCGCCTGTATCGAGCACCGAAAGATTCATTTTTTCTTCGCTGTCCATGAATATGCGCAGATTTGCTACCTTGTCCGCAAGATAACGGGCGTCAGCTTCGGTGTCCCCCTGTTCAACGCCACAATAGACCAGCAGCCCCTGCGCAATATGTCCGCACAGAGACTCCTCACCTTCATGGACTTCGGTAATTGATGCATCGGAAACACGCTGGACGACAGCTCTCATGACAAATCCTTTCTTTATTATTGCTGAATCAGGGACTTGCCGGCTTTTGCATTGCAGAACCGACTTCGAACTGTGCGACTTCTTTCAACAACGCCGCTATCTCTTCATCGGACATCATGTCGACATTTTCTATTGCCTGATCGATTTTCGCTATCAGGTCAAGAAGATCCTGGACTTCAAGAGGAGGCAGTATTGGAGCAGATCCGGAATTTGGCGGAGCATTTTGCGCATCCACAGGCGAGAATGGATAATGTTCCGACATCCATGAAACGAATTCCCCTCCGGGCCCTCCGGTAATCCATTTGCTCGCGATTGTGATACTGCCGCGCGCTGGAACGATCCTTTCGTTCCAGAACAATGCGAGCGCCGAATCATTGACGGAATATGGTGCCAGTGAAAAACCGCGCATCAGATTGGATTCATAGAAAAATTTCGAATCGCTCAGCCTTTTCCAGTTGGCCAGAAGCACGGAATCAGGAACTGAATCCTCTTTGAGAAGCAGGGCAATGGAAGCGGAATCCCCCGGAGAGATGATGTAGTCAGGAAGGCTGTTCCGTTCGTACAACAATTCTTCATTTACGGATGGCGTGTTGGGCAAGGCGAAATGTATGCCCGATTTTTCGCCGACCCATGTGTCGAGCACTTGCTTGATCATCACTTTGCTGTCGCGCTGGCTCAAGTTATCAAACGCAATTTCGAAGATAAAACCATTCGCCACCCTCGAACCGCCAAATGCTGCCAGGATAATGCGCTGGGTGATCCGGTTGACGGCCGATTGATACACAATTTCCACACCATTCTCAATGCGTTTCTGAGATACCTGGTATTCCTGGGAAACACCCAGTCGATAAATGCGATTGTCAATATTGACAACTATGAAGCTTGTCCGGGGATCGTCCATAAAGATAAGAGGTTCATACTTGGATTTGCCGGCGATATTGACCAGCCGGTACAGAAGCGGCCGGAGAGTAAGATCGTCGGTGCTCACACGGACGACACCACTGCGAACATCGAGTGCCGCAATACCGGATACAGCCACGATCATGCATAGTATCGTGAGCACATTTTTCTTCATGGCGCGATCTCCGTCACGTAAGATTCGATACGTGCAACAAGCAAGTTCAAGACGCGCTGTTTCGCTTCAAGAAGAAGAGCGAGCCGGTTCAATCGGCCGAGCAAGGCTGCGTCGACTTTGCCATCTGCAGGAGCATACTGTACATACAAAGGAAGCCCCCTCGAAGGTGGAAGACTGTTTCTCCTGCGAAGCCGGTCGAGCAGAAGATAGAGCCTCAGATCCTTCTGTTCCCGCTCTTTTTCCTTTCTGGTGTCTGTAAATTCCTTATGCCTTGCAAGAATCTGTTCGTACTCTTTCATCCGCAACAGCTGATTCGATCGAATCTCATAGCTGATGATATTCATTCGCCATGCTGCCAGATTATTTTCTTCTGCATCCGGAAATTGTTCCCTCATCTCGGCAAATGTACGGTATGCCGCATGGAGATCTCCCAGATGATAGAGGCTTTCTGCTTTCCAGAACAAGGCAGAGGGTTCACGCCCGTGGCCTGGATATTGCTTCAGAAATGCGTCCAGAGCACTCAGAGCTTCGGAAAACTGTCCGGTTTCCACCAAAATTCTGGTTTTCATGAACGCAGCTTCAGCGGCATCTGGATTGCCGGGATAGCTGTTGAGAAATCGCTCATAGAGAATGTATGCATTATCATACATTTTTGCGTCGAAATACGACCTGGCTGCCATGAGACAGGCATCCTGCCCCAAAGGCTCGTCCCCCAGCATCTGACTGAGAGCATCGAACTGCGCTGCGGCAGCTAGATAGTTTCCCATCCTGTAGAGCGAAAAAGCTTCGGCAAATCCTGCAAGGCTTTTTGCATCGGGATAATCAGCAGCTGATGCAAGGCTCAATACCATGCCGAAAAGCAGAGCTGCCAGCAAGACGGACTTTTTTGCATATCCAAACAGGCTCATGACTTCTTTTCACCTCGTTCCGTGTGCGCTTTCAGGCACGATTCTCGTATGGACTTCACAAACTGAGCGGAATCGGCAGCAGCAAAAAAGGCACTCCCTATCACGAGCACATCCGGCCGGTGTACAGCAATTTTTGCCACCGTGCCAAGATTCACTCCTCCATCGACCGAAACGAGAAAGGAGAGCCCGTTTTTGCTTCTCCACTCGAGCAGTTCATCGATCTTTCGAAGGCAGGAAGCGATGAGGGTCTGACCACCATAGCCTGGGTTAACGGTCATGATGAGCACCAGATCTGTTTCTTCCAGAAGCGGCGTTATTGCGGATACCGGCGTTGAAGGAACAAGTGAAATACCCGCTTTTTTACCGGCAGCTTTGATGCTGTGCACAATGCGGTGCGAGTGAATGCAGGCTTCAGGATGAATGGTGACGGCATCGGCGCCAGCTTCCAGGGACAGATGCACCTGATGTTCCGGGTTGTGTACCATGAGGTGAACATCGAGGAACAGAGAGGTCCTCTTTCTTATATCGGCGATCATCTTGCTTCCGAATGTGATGGGAGGAACGAAACTGCCATCCATTACATCGAGGTGAATCCATTCGGCGGCGCTGTTCTCGATTTTCGAAACACCAGATGCGATGTCCGCAAAATCCGCAGACAGAAGCGAGGGGGCAATAATCGGTACATTCATGGCTAGTGAAGAGAATAGCGCAAATCGAGACGAAATGCCAGCGGTTTTCCTGCCAGGGCTGCCATGAAAGCATTTGAAATTGCAGTATGCATTGACGAATATTTCTCCGCTCGGATAGTATATAATGCAAAGCGAAATTTCGAGGAGCCAGCCAGACTTCATGCCCAGAAAAACCGCAGTCGACCCCTCATCGGCGGCAAAAGAGCTTGCCACTGCCTATGAATGCCTGAAAAACGCGGACCTCGCCAACGCCGATATTTTTCTCGAGCGAGCTATCCGTTTTGATTTCGAAAACCCGGAGGTGCTCTTCTCGATGAAGTGCCTCCAGTTTTGGAAGGAACAGCTCACCCGCATGCCGGAAACAACCGATCTGGTCGGCCGCGGCGATTATCTGTGTACCTCATGGAAGAGCTTTCTCGGTTTTCTCTCCCATATTCAGGGAGATTATGAGATTGCACGTTATGCCTTCCGCAGATTGGCCTTCGGCATGGCTCTTGATCAATATCTTGCAATCCCTGATGAACAGAAAGAAGCCATGGGCCCTGCGATCGATTTCAGGCTGGGGCGGGCGAGAAAAGCCTGCGGCGATATCGAAACGGCGATTGTCCATCTCGAAAGAGCCATACAGAACCGCAAGAATGATGCCTCCACATTGGCCGAGCTTGCTGATGCATACGCGCTTGCCGGGGAGATACGAAAGTCCAAAGCGCTTTTCAGGGAAGCATTTTTTCTCGATCCGCAGGCAGTGGAACTGGAATTTCTCGAGTCGGAATTCATTATCAAGATCATTGAAAATGTAAGAGAATTAGGATATTCTGGAAATGATATCGCAGAATGGATTCCGGTATACGGGGAACTATGGGGCGTCCTCAACATCAAACGCGCGCTGACAAGCACGGAGTACGCAAGGATCGCTTCCAGCGCCCGCCAGATGGATGTAGATTTGCGTGAGCGTCCCCAGCTTAGAGCGAGCATACTTCCCCGTCTCCTGAATCGGTATTTCTGGATGGCCGACTACCTGCACGCACAGAATGATGCAGCAGGACTGAATTCCATATTGTCGAAGATCAAGATTCTTGATCCATCAATTTATGGACAATATACAGGATCATGAGGAGAATACGATGGCTGATTCCCGGTTGGGCGAAAAACTGCAGTTGATGCTGAATGAGGAAAAGTGGACCCGAACGCTGATGGCCAACTATTCGGTCGCCAGCCTCAAGGAACTCGACCGATTCATCGAAGAAGCAGTTCAGCAGAACGCTGTCGAAGAAGTGCTCACTGTGTGCAATGAACACCTTCAGCAGACCAAAACCAGCGTTATCGCTCTCTATGTGGCAGGAATCATCAATGTCATGCGCCAGCCGGCAGACGAGTCATGGCTGGTTCAGCTCATGGACCTTTTCTCCGAAAGCAAGAAGCTCAACATAATCGAATATATCTGCAACCGAATTCTGGACTACGGCGAAAACCGCATCGCCCTCATGAAGCTTGCCGAATGCTATGCCGACGAAGACAAGAAAGAACAGCGCTATGAGGTGTGGGAACGCCTTGTCCGGATCGACAGCGAGGAAGCTGAACTCGCTCAGATGGTTGCGGAATGGAAGAAAGAAAAAGGTCTGCTCGAAGAAGCCATCGATTTCTATAAGAAAGCCCTGATCCGATATATCAACAAGGGACTCTTTTCGAACATCAAGGAAATATGGCTGATTCTCATCGATCTTTCTCCGGAGGACCTCGATTTCTTCCTCCATGCACAGAAAAAGATCGCGAAGCAGATATCGCCGGAAAAGGCGGCCCTGCTTCTTCTCGAGCTCTACCAGTGGTACAAGAAGAACGAAAAGTGGTCTACCGCTCTGGACATACTCAAGATTTCGATCGAATATGACGAGCGCAATCCAATCCTCCGCAAGGAATTCCTCGATTGCTATACCGCCATTTACGGCAGCCACTCGATGTTCACGGAATGCGTCCGCCTTTCGAACCTCACTCAGACGTACCGCTCTCTTCATGAAGCGATCGCGGATTTCGAAAAGAGAATCGCCTTCGACAAGGGCAATTTCGTCTATCACCGAACATGGAGCATCGGCCGTATTTCCGCGATCACCAATGACGAAATCATCGTCGACTTTGCAAAATCGCGCGGACACCGCATGTCTCTGAAGATGGCCTTCGACAGCCTCACTACCCTTTCCAAGGATCACATCTGGGTGCTCAAGGCTACATGGCCCAAGGAGAAACTGAAAGAGAAGGTGAAGGATGACCCCGCATGGGCTATCCGGATCATCATCAAGAGTTTCGACAACCGCGCGGACATGAAGCGCATCAAGGCGGAACTTGTGCCCTCTGTGCTCAGTCTTTCGGAATGGACTTCGTGGAGCAACAGGGCAAAGGAAATCCTCAAGACAGATCCCATGTTCGGCAACGCTCCGGACGATATTTCGACCTTCATTGTGAGGGACCGCCCTCTTTCCTTCGAAGAAAAAATCTTCTCCCAGTTCAAGGCGGAGAAGAATTTCTTCGCCCGCGCGCAATATTTCCGCAATTATGTCGAGACGAGCGATATCGATTCCGACTACTTCGAAGAGATGCTTTCCTATTTCATCTCATTCCTCAAATTGCCGCAAGCCAATGAATTCGTGGTTGGCTCCTGGCTTCTGCTCAAGGAGCTTTCGATTCGGTATCCTCGCCTTCAGCAGCATATCACTGTCAAATTCGGGGATCTCTTCGCCCAGATAGGCGACAATGTTGTATCCGTATATCTCGGTCTCAAGGATACGGATCTGCGGAACATGTTCATCCAGAACATCAAGTCCAGCATACCGAACTGGCCGGATATTTTCATTCTGCTTCTGCCCTATGCCCGGTCGATGAAAATGCTCGATGCGCTCAAGTCTGCCGGTCACGAAGAAAAACTCAAACACATGGCCATCTTCATCGTAGAAAACTACAAGGACATGCGCGAGGCTTTCATCTGGCTCGCCAAGGAGCTCCGTGACGAGCCATGGTTCAAGGACATAGGAATTGTGCACGAAAAGATCATCCTTACTCTGCTCCACATCCTGGATATAACCTTCAAAGAGATCGACAGCCACAAGGACACCACCGAAAACCGTAAGATCAACCGGCTCGTGCAGAATATCCTGTTCAAGGAAGGGGCTCTCGACGAATTCCTTTCAGAAGCTCCGCAGCAGGTGACTGAACGCGTGTACTCCATGCTCGCTGACATCAAGGAAGTAGACCCCGCCTACAAGCTCGCCATAAGAAAAAAGATCAGCGAACGCTTCCCCGGCATCAAGTTCTACGATTCCAGCGAGAGGCTTACCGTTTCGCGCGGGCTTATGGTAACTGCGGCCAAGTATGATGAGAAAAAGCGCCTGCTTGCCCATATCATGGAAGTCGAAGTGCCTCTCAACCAGAAGGAAATCGCGTTTGCACTTTCCCTGGGCGACCTGAGAGAAAACGCCGAATACAAGGCAGCCAAGGAAAAACAGGACGAACTCAATTCAAAGGTTGGAAAGCTGAAAAACGAGCTCGATCGCGCGCAGATTATCGGTCCGGACAGTGTTGACACCAGTGTCATCTCCTTCGGCACCTATGTTACACTGAAAAACCTGCTCACCGATGCCGAGGAGCACTTCACCATACTCGGGCCATGGGAGTCGGATCCGGACCGCGGCATCATTTCGTATCTTTCTCCCCTTGGGAAGCACCTGCTGAATCACAAGGTTGGGGATACTCTCAACTTTACCATCAACGAGAGAAAATTCAGCTACAAGGTGCTCAAAATCGAAAAGGCGGAGTTCTGATCAGCCGCGGCAGCGCCTGCAAGGCGCTGCCGCGGTTCCTGCGGCTCTCAGCGCGTTCGTCTGCGGCGCTTATAAGTGCTGGCGCTCCTCTTCTGGAACGGCGAGGTTCTCCAAGTATTCCTTAGCAAAAGACGCAAAGCGGTCTTCGCTGATGGCCTTCCGGATGTCTTCGACGAATCTGGCCATGAAGTGCAGATTATGCTGAGTGGCGAGCATGGAATACAGAATTTCGTTGTTTCTGAACAAGTGGTGCAGATAGGCTCTGCTCCAGGTCTGGCACACATGGCAGGTGCAGGAAGCATCAATTGGTCCGAAGTCTTCTCTGTATATTGCCTTTTTGATACTGATCTGGCCATTGGAAGTGAATAGAAGGCCATTTCTTGCTGTTCTTGTCGGATATACGCAGTCGAACATGTCGATTCCGTTCCGAACCGCCTCGATAATATAGTCGGGCGTTCCGATACCCATCAGATAGTGCGGCTTTTCTGCAGGCAGCAGTGCAGCGGTATATTCGAGATATTCGAGATATGCCTCTTTCGGCTCTCCGATTGAAAGGCCTCCAATGGCGATTCCGGGCAGATCGAGTTCAGCAATCTGCTCTGCACTCATGGAACGCAGTGTACGATAGAAGTTTCCCTGCACGATTCCGAAGAGATAGCCCCGGTAGCCCTGCTCTCGATGCTCAAGCCACCGCTGTCTGGCTCTCTTTGCCCATTCATGCGTCAGAATGGCTGCGCGATATGCCTTCTTTTCGGTTTCACCCCAGGGAGCACAGATATCGAGCGCCATCTGGATATCTGAATTGAAATCTGCCTGGATATCCACTGCCTTTTCCGGTGTAAGCATGTGTTTCGAGCCATCGATGTGCGATCTGAAATGCACGCCCTCATCGAGAATCTTTCTGAACTGGGCAAGAGAAAAAACCTGAAACCCCCCAGAATCGGTCAGAAAGTTGCGGTTCCATGCGGTAAACCCATGCAGGCCTCCAGCCTTCCTGATGATTTCCGGCCCTGGTCTAAGAAAGAGATGGTAGGTGTTGGCAAGAATGATACCGAACCCCATTTCCATCAAATCTCTTGGTTCGATCGCCTTGACGGTCGCATTCGTGCCGACCGGCATGAATGCCGGCGTGAGAACTTCTCCATGAGGCAGGAGCAGTCTTCCCGTTCGGGCTTTTCCCGAAACATCCCTGTGCATTTCAACGAATATTTGTTCCGGCATGCAATACTCCTGTCAGCGCTCCGCCCATCCCATGGGCGTGCATTTCATGTCCTTGCCTTGAAATAAGAAACCACTGAGATTATTCCGAAAAGTCCCATGACGCCCCAGACCGCAAGCGGCGGAGAAAGCATTTTCGATTTGGCAGCGAGCGATGCGATCATCTGGGCCACATAATAGAGCGTAGCGCAGGATAGGCTGGCAAGCAGGCTCAAGAGAAAGACGCTCTTTCTGAATCTTCCTGCGAAGACCGCGGAAAGACCTACCACGACGAGCGGCGTCAGTGCAAAGGACAGCCTTCTCTGCAATTCCACCGATGCTTCTTCTGCCGGAAGACCGGCGGAATGAAGAAATCGTATGTGGCTCTGAAGTTCTCCGTACTTCATAAAGCGGACATCCATCGCCGGGCGGCTGAAACTCCCCGGCGGCTCAGCGAATCCAGAATCTGCCCAGCGCTTTTCCTTCTGCACGATCCAGCCATCGGCCTGCCTGATGTAGACAGTCGCGCTGATGAACTGCCATGTACCATCTTCAAACTGCGCCGATGGAGCAGCCGCCTTTTTTACTATCATGCCCTGCTCGTCCCGCTCGAAGACCTGAACGTTGATAAGCCGGCTGTTCTTTTTATCGAACAGATTGTAGATATATATCTTCTTGCCGTTGTCTACCATGAGGCCGGGCACTGCCGAGCGGTTGTCCGATTCTTCCAGAAGCCGTGTCTGCAAAACGTTTCTCTGGCGCAAGAGTTGAACGGCGATTCGGTCATTCACCAGAAATTCGCCAGCACACAACAGAAGAGACAGAACAGCCAGCGGAATCAAGAAACGCTGCAGCGCAATTCCTGCTCCGAATATTGCTTCCAGCTCGTTGTTGGCATGGAGTTCGCTGAGAATGAAGACGATGGCAAAAAGCAGAGCAACCGGAAGAGCATCGATGGCATTCTTCGGTATCCCCAGAAGCACCCATTCGAGAATCTGACCGAGCGTCGCATTTTTCGCAAGAAATTTCCAAAGCAGGGAAAAGAGCTCCGCCAGCGAGATGATAAGCGAGAGAAAAAGCACGCCTCCGCCGGTCCAGCGAAAAATCTTCGCGGTATACCTGGACCATAGTATCAGCGGCAAGTTAAGAGTCTTTCGCCCCGTCATTGATCTCTCCGTGTGCGCGCTCACAGGAAATGCCCTGTGCTCAGCTTTCTTGCCACCCACATGATGCTTCCTGCCATGAATAGCACCGCATTGGGCATCCACATGGAAAGCACCGGATCGAATCCCTGCCGGTATCCTAAAGTCTGGCCGGCAAAGAGGAGAGCCCAGTATATCACGGAAATGAGCAGGGCGAGCCCGAAGCCCGCCGTCCGCCCTGCCCTTTTCGAACCTATTCCGAGCGGAAAAGCAAGGAATGCGAAGAAAAAGCAGGCAGATGGGATGACAAACTTCTTCTGATACTCAAGTTTGTAGATTCTCAACGAAGTGTCTTCCAGTTTTTGCGATGAAAGCGAGCGATAGGCGCGATAAGCCGCAGCCGCTTCCTGATCCGATCCTGCAGAGCCGTACGAAAATCTCAGCCTGTCGAGAGCCGTCGCTTTCTGCTGTTCTCGGTCAGCAATCCTTGCGTCGAGCCTTTTCTGTTTTTCTGCAATATGCCGCTGGAGGGTGGCTGCTGACATTTCCGATGGTCCGGTTCCGCCAAAATTGGACATCGGCTCCTGGATACGGATCCGGATTTCGCCTTCTTCTGCGGTGGTGACTGCAAAATTTCCTTTTGTTCCGCTGCCTGGCAGCGCTTTCTGTTCGAGAATTCCCTGGAGAGAAAGCAGTGCATCGTACCTGTCCGGGGGAAACGCTATCTTTACCTGGCGCGCCGAGACCATCGAAGAATCCGGCTGGCTGTCCTGATTCACGATGAGAACGTTTTTGAGCAATTCTCCTTCGGAGGGGCCAGTCGCGATTGTCCGGTCGCCGTATCTGAGCACGGAATATGGTGTCAGTTCGATGCGAGCCGCCCGGTGTATGAGCTCGGCATATACTTTTCTAAAACCGTTCGAGGCCCGGGGCATGAACCAGTCATTGGCCATGAACGATGCCGCGGAAATGGCTATTCCCATGACAAGGAAAGGCACATAGATCATTGCGGGGTTGATGCCCAGCGTAGAGGCGGCCATGAACTCGTTGTCGGCATGCTGGCGGGAAGAGGTCATGAGCGTTGCCGCCAGCATCGAAAATGGGACCGAAATGGCGATAACCGTCGGCAGGGAATAAAAAAGGAGCTTCAGTACCGAAAAAAGGTCAGCTCCCTTGGAAAGAATGTCTTCTGCAAAGAGCAGAATCTGGTTTATCAGAAAAACAACAAAGAAAAAACAGAAAGAGACGAGAAACGAAAGGAAGATTTCCGAGATGGTCTTGCGCCAGTATACTCTGGGAATTGCAAGGGTAGGAATGGCAAGGGTCATCTCATTTTCCCGTTGAACCGAAGCCGCCCTCAGCCCTCTCGGTTTCGTCCAGCTTCGAAACGGACTTGAACACCGCCCGGACGCAGGGAGCGACGACCAGCTGGGCTATGCGCTCTCCATTTCTGACTGTAAACGGATCCTGGCTGAGATTCACCAGCAGCACTTTTATTTCTCCGCGGTAGTCTGCATCGATGGTACCCGGTGTATTGAGACAGGTGACACCGTAGGCCAGAGCAAGTCCGGAACGGGGTCTCACCTGCGCCTCATACCCTGACGGGAGGGCTATCTGCAGGCCTGTGGGAATCAACGCACGTCCCATGGGCGGAATTTCAACAGGAGAATCGAGAAAAGCACAGAGGTCGGCCCCCGCCGACAGCGGCGTTGCATACTGGGGAAGTTCTGTATGAGCAGACAGCACAACAGGCACTTCGATGTCCATATGCTCCGGTTCATTTCTGTTCCACATACCCGCGTTTCCTCAAATCTGCTTTGTGCAGTGCGCCGAACACATACCGTGCACGCGGCAATCCGGCAAGGTTTTGGGCAGCCCAGACTACTTCATCGTAGCGGATGGACCGGGCCTGTGCAAGTTCCTCGTCACAGCTGTACATAGTACTGGTAGCGAGCCAGCCGCGAGCCATTCTGCGCTGGCGGTAATCGGTATCTTCCTCTGCAAGCTGAAGGGAACCGATCAGTCTGCTTATGGCATCATCGAATTCCATGGACGAGGGAAGGCTCGAGCCGAGGCCGTCGATTACTGATTCAAGCCTGTCGAGCGCAATGGGCAGTTCCCCCTCTCCTGTCTGCATGTGAAACAGCCAGAGAGCTTCGGACGATTCTGCCGAATAGCTCGAAAAGACCGTGTAGCAGAGGCCCTCTTCTTCTCTCAGAATCTGGAAAAGCCTTGAAATGGAAGAACCGCCGGTAATTTCGCCCAGCGTCGACCGTATGAGATATTCGCGGAGGCTGGAAGGCGGGAGTTCCTGAATAGCCATGATGACATAGGCAAGAGCCGTATCAGTTTTCCTGAATGTTCTGAAATAGCTGGGCGTGGCTGGCTGGCAGACTAGGGGCTTGGAATTGGACATGAGCCCTGGCTTGATGAGTTTGAGTCGTTCTTCAGAGATTCTGGCAAGGCGATCGTCGAGCCATCGGATGCAAGCTTCTGCTTCCAGGTTTCCAGCAACACAGATCAATGCATTCGCAGGCTGAAGGGCCTCGAGATAATAGGCATGGAGAAGATTGCGGTTCATTGCCTGGATCTGCTCGGCGTTTCCAGTAATTGGAAATGAAATGGGCTGTCCTTTCCAGAATTGAAGAAAGAATTCCTCATGGGATTTTTCTTCGGGGTCGTCTTCGGTCTGGAGTACCTCGGCAAGAATGACCGATTGTTCCTTGACAAACTCTTCTTCGGGGAATGTCGAGAGAAAGGCCATTTCCAGAAGGGTTTGGGCTGCATCCTTCCAGATGCCTGCAGGAACGGTACAATGAAGGCAGGTAGCCGAACGTTCGGTGAAGGCATTGACATAGCCGCCGGATCGCTCGAATACACGGATCAATTCTCTGCTGGTCCTGTGCAGCGTACCTTTGAACAGCATATGCTCGATACCGTGCATGAATCCGCGAGCGCTGGAAGATTCATGCCTCGAGCCAAAGGGAAACCAGACACCTATGGATACACTGCTGGAGGCCGGCATTGGATCGACAGCGAGCATGGTGCCCGCTGTCGATTTCATGGTGAGCAGCATTGTGATGGAGGGCTTATCTGTCCCGGCCCGAATCCCGTCTTGGCGGCCGCATGTCGCGCCGGCCATCGCTGCGGTGCGAATCTCCATGATCGCTGCGCGGAGGCCGCTGGGGGCGAGGAGCGGATTCACCATTCTCGTCGAGGGAATCGACTGCTGCAAGGTTCAGGCGCCCCAGGTGGTCGATCTCCATGAGTTTGACCTGAATGGTGTCGCCTTCTTTCAGGATGTCGGTCACCTTGTCCACATGCCCCTTGGCAAGGCGCGAGATATGGCAGAGCCCTTCGCGGCCGGGCATGATCTCGACGAAGGCGCCGAAATCCATGATCCTTTTGACGGTACCGGTATAGATGCGGCCGACTTCGGGCTCCTCCACCATCGCGAGAATGGCATCACGGGCATCGTATGCCGATTTCTGGTTCTTGCCATAGACAGTAAGTGAGCCATCCTCTTCGATGTTGATCTGAACGTCGTATTTTTCGGAGAGCGCCTTGATATTCTTGCCTGCCGGGCCGATGACCAGACCGATTTTCTCGGGGTCGATGCGGGCAGAGATAACCTGCGGCGCATAGGGCGAAATCTCGCTCTGCGGTGCAGAGATGGTCTTTTCCATTATGGAAAGGATGTGGAGGCGTCCTCGGCGGGCCTGTTCCAAAGCCTTGCGGAGAATTTCGGTCGATACGCTGGAAATCTTAATGTCCATCTGAAATCCGGTGATACCATCCCTGGTACCGGCGACCTTGAAGTCCATATCGCCCAGATGGTCTTCATCCCCCAGAATATCCGAAAGCACTGCATAGCGGCTTTCGTCGGTGATGAGCCCCATGGCAATGCCCGCTACCGGCTTGGATACCGGTACTCCCGCATGCATGAGCGACATCGATGAAGAACAGACGGTAGCCATTGAAGAGGAACCATTGGATTCGAGGACCTCGGCGACGACCCTGATCGTATAGGGGAACTTCTCCTTGGGCGGGAGCATGGGTTCAATGGAACGACGGGCCAGATCTCCATGGCCGATCTCGCGTCTGCCGGTGCCGAGCCTTCCAACCTCACCTACCGAGAACGGCGGGAAATTGTAGTGGAGCATGAACCGCTCGCGGCGGTCTCCCTCGATATCGTCGAAGATCTGCTCATCAAATACGGTACCGAGCGTCGTCACGGCGAGAACCTGCGTTTCTCCGCGGGTAAACAATGCCGAGCCGTGCGTGCGGGGAAGCACACCTACTTCGCAACTAATCGGCCTGATGTCCTCAAGGCCGCGCCCATCGACTCTGAGCCCCTTCTCGAGGATGGATGTGCGCAGAATTTCATACTGGAGCTCATCCATCAGGGAGGAAAAGAGCTTCATCTGAGTATCATCGGTGAGGGCATCGCTGAATGCTTCTTTTACTTCCGCAATCGCCTGCGCGACCGCCTTAGCGCGCTCCTGTTTCACTTTGGTGAAGAGAGCTTTTGAAAGCAGTTCGTGCGCCATGGCGCGGATCTCTTCCTTGCGGTTGAGCTCGACCATGAGCGGGGCCATGGGAAGCTTTTCCTTTCCCGTAAGGCGGCGCAGCTCTTCGATGGTGGCGCAGATACGGGAAATCGGCTCCTTTGCGGTCTCGATTGCCTGGATCATTTCTTCTTCCGAAGCCTCGTGGGAGCCGCCTTCGACCATGGTAATGCCCACCGAAGTGCCTGCTACTACGATTTCCAGTTTCGCGCGCTCGATCTGTTCATAGGTGGGATTGACCAGGTACTGGCCATCTACGAGCGCGACGCGGACACAGCCGATGGGCCCGTCGAAGGGGATGTCGGATATGTGGACAGCTGCGCTCGCGGCATTTGCCGCAATGATATCGGGTGGATTGATCTGGTCTGCAGAAATGCAGGTTGGCACGACCTGTATTTCGCGCCCGAATTCCTTGTGGAAGAGGGGGCGCATTGGTCGGTCGATGATTCGCGAAACGAGAATCTCGCGATCCTTTGGCCTTGTCTCCCGCTTGATGAATCCGCCGGGTATTTTGCCGGCCGCATAGTATTTTTCCGAATATTCAACGGTGAGCGGCACAAAATCGAGCCCCTCGGTGGGGGTCGACGAACAGCATGCCGTTGCGATGACTGCAGAACCGCCATAGGTGGCGAATACTGCTCCATTGGCCTGTTTGGCCATTTTCCCGGTTTCGAACACCAATGTTTCGCTACCGATCTGACATTCCAGCTTTGTGATCATTCCATTCCTTCTCTGATTTTCTTTCCGGAAATCCGCGGCGGACACGGTGCGCCGCGGCATGCCTGCAACTTACTTCCGGATCTGCAGTTTCTCTACGATTTCGCGATAGGATTCGAGGTTCGTCCTCTGCAAGTACTTCAAGAGCTTGCGGCGCTGGCCGACTAGCTTGAGAAGCCCCCGTCTCGAGTTCGTGTCTTTCTTGTGCGTCTTGAAGTGCTCCGTAAGATAGGCGATCCGTGCAGAAACCAGCGCGATCTGGGTCTCGATGGCTCCAGTGTTCTTTGGATCCTTTCCGTACTCGAGCACTACCTGGGCCTTGTCTTCCTTGCTCAAAGCCATACTTGATTCTCCTTACTCCTGAGTTGCCGTATCAACGAACGCGGCCACTATCCGATCCGACCGCATGCGTATGCCACATTCTGCAGTGCGGCCGGCAATCCGAAGATTGCACCGCACTGTTTCTCCGCCTTCAAACACATCGACTAGATAGATCCCGTCCGGCGGAAGCATGAGATCATCCTCGGGAATCAATAGCTGACTCCCTTTTTCCAATGCGGTGCGCCGTGCCGCAATGCAATAGGGCCTGCCCAGCATGGCAGCAGCATCCGCAAGATTTCCTTCCTCTATGGCGTGCCTTATGCGGCTCGAGCTGACAGGCCGTCCGCGATACAGCACGCTTGGGAGGACATATGGTTCAATCCCCATCTCCCTGGCGAGCGATTCAAGCATTGCCGCATTGGAATCGTGCCGGTGGCCAAACTGGAAGTTTTCGCCCACCACCACCGAACGCACATTCGCAACATACAATGCCGAAAGGAATTCTCTGCCCGAAAGTGTAGCGAATTTACCAGAAAAGTCAATCAGCACACAATATGCGATCCCCATGGACTCGAACATCGCAAGTTTATCTTCAAGTGTCATGAGGCTGCCGCGGAAGCGTGCAGGGTACAGCACTTTTTTGGGATTCTCGCGAAATGTCACAACGGCGGGAAAGCGGGTTTCATTTCGTGCCGAACGATTCACCGCATCGATCAGCGCCTGGTGGCCTCTATGGATCCCATCGAATGCGCCGATCGTCACTGCGAGCGAATGGGCAGGAGGGTTCTGGGTAAAGCTTTGCCAGTCCAATACCTGCATCACTCTTTCCTCTCCGCTGCCACGAGGCGGACCTGATAATAGTCCCCGCGCTCCTGAATTATGCCTAAAAACTCCAATTTTTGTGAATTTCCGCCCGGCCAATTCTCTACCGGTGCGAACAGTGCAAGCTCTTCCGATCCTTCACTGTCCGCCGATACCGGGTATGCATCAAGGTGTTCAAAAGAGAGGCCCCGGGCAGAAATCTCGATCGCTGCCTTCGAAAGCCTGGCCCCATGCAGAAATCGGCTTAGATACTCATGCCTGAGAATGGCAGAACGCAGGCCGAGCCCTTCAGCAAGTTCTGGTGTGAAAGCCCTCAGCGTCTGAAGTGAACACAGCTCCGGCGAAACAGCATCTTCTACTACGAACGGGCCTATTCTTATTCTCCTTAACGCTTCCACATATGCTCTGGAACCGCATGCCAGACCTGCATCCCTTGCCAGAGCCCGTACATAGGTACCCGCGGAACAGCGTATCGACAGCGTTGCCCGCAGGCCATCCCATGAACGCAGAGCGCATCGTTCGATCATAACCGGCCGCGCCTGAAGTTCCGGCTGCTGACCGCGCATTGCCTGGCGATATGCCCTCTCTCCCCCGCTATGCACGGCGCTGTAGGCAGGGGGAACCTGCATGATACTCCCCTCGAAGCGTGGAAGGACCGAAACAAGCTCTTCCCCGGATGGCGGCTCACATTCTGCAATTACCCTTCCGTTCGGATCGAGCGTATCTGTTTCCTTTCCAAAGCGAAAGACTGCTTCATATTCCTTGGACTGATGCATGAACCAGGGCGTCAGGCGCGTCATATTGCCCACGAGCACCACGAGCAGGCCTGAAGCGAAAGAATCGAGCGTTCCGGCGTGCCCATATTTGAGGCGAGAGCCGACACACCTGGTCATCGTTCGCTTTACCTGCTGAAGTACATCGTTCGATGTCGGTCCCGCAGGTTTGTCAATCAGCAGAAATCCCCCGCGAATCATTCTTTGAGCAAATCCTTCAGCTTTTCCGTGATCTCGAATCCTTCCTTAATGCCGCGATCCGGATGGAAGGACAGGACAGGTGTAAGCCGCAGACGAACGCGTTTCGCGATGAGCGCTTGAATGAAGCCGGCGGCATGCGCCAATCCGGCAACCGCCTCATCCAGACGATTGCTGTCGTCTTCGAGCGTGCTGACCCATACCTTGGCATGGGAGCCATCTGTCGAAGCCTCGACTCTGGTGATTGAAATAAAACTGTTCACCCGGGGATCCTTTATCTCTCCAAAAGTGATCATTCGCGAGATTTCTTCCCGGATAAGTTCCTCAAGACGACGCTTTCGTATCTGATCCATCAGTGTCGCCTCCTGTTGATTCGAGCGTTCGCGCCACCGCTACGGTCTCGTAGAATTCGAGAATGTCTCCTTCCTTGAGATCGTTGCAGTTTTCAATGCCGATACCGCACTCATACCCCGCAGCGACTTCCCTGACATCGTCCTTGAAACGCTTGAGCGATGTTATGGCACCCTGGAAGATCTCTATATTGTCGCGAATGACGCGGACCTGTGCGTTGCGCCGGACGATGCCTTCGGTGACCTGGCACCCAGCGACAATGCCCACCTTGGGAACCCTGAAAATCGAACGGACTTCTGCCTTGCCCATTTCCTGTTCCTTCATTTCGGGGCTCAACAGGCCTTCCATCGCGAGCTTGATCTCTTCCTGCGCTCGATAGATGATATTGTACTTGCGAATGTCGACTTTCTCGCGCTCTGCAAGCTGTTTTGCGCTGGGCGTAGGCCGCACGTTGAATCCGATGATTATCGCGTTCGATGCGGAAGCCATCATGACATCGTCTTCAGTGATCGCTCCTGCAGCGGCACGAATGACATTCAAGCGCACTTCCCTGGTCGAAAGCTTTTCGAGCATGCCCTTGAGCGCTTCTACGCTGCCGTGCACATCTCCCTTGATGATGACCTTGAGCTCCTTGACATCGCCCTGGCTTATGGTTTCATACAGGTTGTCGAGAGTGACTTTCTTGACGTTGCGGCCTTCTTCGTATTTCTTGAGCTCCTGGCGCTTTGCAGAAATCTGCCGCGCAAACTTTTCGTCTTCGACCACCTCGAATGGATCTCCGGCTTCTGGCATGCCTTCGAAGCCGAGCACTTCTACGGGCATTGCGGGAGTCGCTTCTTCGACACGCTGACTCTTGTCGTTGAACATTGCCCGGACTTTTCCCGGGTAAATGCCTGCGACAAATGAATCACCTACATGAAGTGTTCCGTTCTGAATCATGATCGTAGAAACGATGCCGCGGCCCTGGTCGATACGCGATTCAATGACCTTGCCTTCGGCCATGCGATCGCAATTGGCCTTGAGATCCAGCATTTCGGCCTGAAGAAGGATGGCATCGAAGAGCTCTGGAATACCTTTTTTCTGCAGAGCCGAGACTTCTACAAACTGAGTGGTGCCGCCCCATTCCTCCGGGATAAGTCCAAGCTCGGAAAGCTGAGTCTTTACCCTGTCGGGATTGGCTTCGGGAAGATCGATCTTGTTGATTGCAACAATGATGGGGACACCGGCTGCTTTGGCGTGATCGATCGCTTCCCTGGTCTGGGGCATGACACCTTCAACCGCCGACACGACAAGAACGACAATATCGGTGAGATTGGCTCCACGGGCTCGCATCTTGGTAAATGCTGCATGGCCCGGGGTATCCAGGAAGGTAATTTTGCCATGCGGCGTGTCTACCATATAGGCGCCGATGTGCTGCGTGATGCCGCCGAATTCGGTTGAAACGACATCCGTCTTTCGGATGGCATCGAGAAGCTTGGTCTTGCCATGGTCGACATGTCCCATGACGGTAACAATTGGTGGGCGCGGCCGCAGATCTTCAGGCTTGTCCGCTTCCTTTTCAATGACCGTTTCGTCGTAGAGGCTGACAACTTTGACTTCGCATCCATACTCGGATGCGAGAATAGCTGCGGTATCGGCATCGATTTTCTGGTTGATGGTCGCCATGACGCCCATTGTCATGAGCTTGCTGATCAGGTCTGCAGGCTTGAGGTTCATTTTCTTGGCGAGGTCGGAAATACTGATATTCTCCATGATGTCGATGGATTTCGGCACCGCAGCGAGTTTGGCTTCCGCTTTTTTCTTGAGCTGTATCTGTTTTTCGAGTTCGAGTTCTTCTTCTCTCTTGGCAAACGAGCCTTTCTTCTTCGCAACAGTCTGCCTTCGAGCCGCAGGCCTGCCGCTTTCAGGTCCGGCAGGTGGGACGCCGGGCGCTGTGCGCGCACCAAAGCCGCCGGGTCCGCCGGGCCTGCCAGGATAACCGGCAGGTCTTCCAGCGCCTGGCTGGCCTGGTCGCTGGCTTGGATATCCCGGACGGCCGCCGGCTGGATACCCTGCTCCGCCAGCAGGACGGGGCCCACGAGGGTATCCGGAAGGACCCGGCTGGCCAGTGCGCTGTCCGGAAGGATAGCCTCCTGCTGAGGTATTTCTTGATGGATAGGAACCTGCAGGAGGGCGCGGCTGGCTGCTTCTATCCTGATAGCCACGGTTGGAAGTCGCAGAAGGTCTTCCCTGAGCAAGATTTCCCGCTCGGCCGTCTGCAGAATAGCGTCGCTGTTGCGGCAGAGTGGTTTCAGAAGAACGGTTTGCAGAAGTATGACGGTCTTGAGAGCGAGGCTGTTGACTGAGCGCCTGATGAGCCTGCGCGCCGGGAGAGAGCGGCTTTTTTTCTGCTGGAATTTCCTTCTGCTCTGCAGAAGTCTGTCCACCAGAAGGCAGTGTCTCGGACTCTTTTGAAACAGCGGCCGTTTCCTGCGCCGCACCCGGGAGCTCTCTTTTCAGCTCGGGCGACGGAGGTTTCGGCTGTGGCTGTATTTGTGGCTGTGGTTGAGGCTGATGCTGAGGCTGATGCTGAGGCTTTTCGATTGTCTCGAGCTTCTGAGGCTGAGCCGGTGCAGACTCGGTCGATGCGGCAGCAGCAGCGGATGATTCCTGAGAAGCCCCGCTTCCTTCAATTCTTTCTGGCTCGCCTCCAGAAAGAACTTTCGGCTGAACCTTCTTGGCAGTGACCACCTTCTTCTTGACAACCACCACCACTTTCTTCTTTTCGCTGCTCTGATCGGGTTGAGTTGCCGTTTTCTGTTCTGACGGCTGTTCCGAAGGGGTCTGCTTCGGCTGTTTGATCAGATGAACCTTCTTGGGGTCTTTTTCGCTGCTCTCTGTCATATCGTTCCTTTACTCGTCCTGACCTTCGTCGACTTCAAAACTAAGTGTCACGCCGCAAGCTGGACAGTGATCCATATCGGGAGTAACCATCGCGCCGCACTCCGGACATGCATATGATTCAGGCTCTTCCTCTTCAACGACTTCTTCCTGGATGACTTCCACATTGTCGTAGATAATGCGTCTGATCTCAGAAAGGACCTCGGCAGAAAGAGCAGTTTTCTGCATCAGCTCATCTTCTTCCATTTCGAGGAAATGCTCAATACCGGTGATTTCAGCCGCTTCCAGGGCTGCAATCCATTCCGGCTTCATGCCGGGCAGAGTTTTCAGGCTGAGTTCTTCGCCTTGCTCCTGCTGCTCCTGGAATAGATTGTCTGCAGCCTTCTTCAGTTCGATATTGCGCGAATCCTGGAGATACTGCTCCTCGGTCATCACATCGATATTCCAGTCACAGAGGCGGTTGGCAAGTTTTACATTCTGGCCCGATTTGCCGATGGCGATCGAAAGCTCGTGTTCGTCGACTACGGCAAGAGCCATGTGCCTTGCTTCATCGATTATGTACACTTCCTTGATCTGCGCAGGCGAAAGTGCATTGCGGATGAATTCCTTCGGATTGATGTCGTAACGCACAAAATCGATTTTTTCGCCTTCGAGCTCCTGGCTGATCAGCTGACTTCGCATGCCCTTGGGGCCGACACAGGCTCCTACAGGGTCGATATCGGTGCGCTTGGTGAATACGGCAACCTTGGTGCGGTATCCGGGTTCGCGCACAATCTTGAAGATTTCGATAGTCTTATCGTAAATTTCTGGGATTTCGAGCTCGAGGAGCTTTCGCACGAATTCCGCGTGGGTGCGCGAAAGAATGACCTGAAATCCGGTCTTGGTCTTTTCGACCTCGACAATCATGGCCTTGATGCGATCGCCGACATGATAGGTTTCCCGAGGTGACTGGTATTTCTTGGGAAACACTCCCTCAACCTTGCCAAGGTCGACGAATATCGTGCCATTCCGCTCGCGCTGATAGTAGCCTATGATGATCTCGCCCACCTTGGACTTGAATTCTGCATACAGCGTATCGCGAGAAATGTCTCTCAAACTCTGACGCGCAGTCTGCTTTGCCAGCATGACCGACTGAAAATCGAATTCCGAAGGCTCAATGGGGATTTCGAGAATATCTCCGATTTCCGCCTCTTCGGCAAGCTTTCTGGCTTCTTCGAGAGGAATCTCCAGCACTTCGTCTTCGAAATCGTCATCGGCAACAATCGTTTTTTTTGCGTAGATTTCGATTCCTTCATAATCTTCCTTGAAGCGGATGATCGCATTTTCCGACGTGCCGAATTTTTTCTTGTACGCTGCAAGTATTGCATCTTCGAGAGTCTTGATTATCAGATCTTCCGGTATTCCCTTTTCAGAGATAAGCTGCCGGATCGCCTCAGCCATTTCAGATGCCATCAGCCTTTTCTCCCTCATGCAGTGAATCAAGCTTCGCTTTCAAAATCGAAGCGACAGGAATTCTTACTTCATTACCGCCCATCGCCATTATGACGATACCATCCGCATAATCAACCAGGCGGCCGGTGCGCCATTCATGGAGATCTTCAGTCATTACCATTACCTGCCGGCCAGCAAAGGCCTTCCATTCGCGTGCGGTCCGTATGACACGGTCTATGCCGGGGCTGTAGACTTCGAGATATGGATCCTGTACTCCAAGCCCCATCTGCAGGCGCGGCAGAATGAGCCGGTATGCCCTGGCGCATTCTTCAGTGCCGGTTCCTTCCTTGCGGTAGATGACCGCCTTCACATGGGTCTTTCCCTTGTGGCGCGATACCGCGAATTCCAGGAGATCGAGCCCTGCCGCATGCAGGATGCTGTCTATCTCCCTTTCAAGTTCTTTGTCGTCCATCTCCACCTTCAGCCAGCCTGAATGTCTTTCCGCAATTGCCCGGCATTCCCTGCAGGGCCTTCCTGGCGCCTCTGTTCCTGGTATGCTTCGATGTTGATGAAATACAAGCAGGTAGGAAGCACGTTCCGGCATTTCCGCTTCTAGGGCGGAAAACCGGGCAGGTACGACGCACAGGAACTGGAGGCTCCTGTATGCCGGTCATGTTCCCCTTTCCAGGGGAACAATAAAAAAAGAGCCGTTATCACGACTCTTCCCGCATGCCGCAAAAAAGAATCATCCAGACTTTATTTTGAATAAAGTATAGAGTTTTGAGAAGGCTTCGTCAAGACGACATTGGCTTCGCCACCAGTTAATGATATTGAAAGTGGGATTTCGCAGGGCTGAGCGATTGTTCTTGTCAAAAGTCATGATGAATATTACTGTGACCGCAATGGCATGCATCCAGAGCAAATCGAATTGTGATGCTTTCTCATCGCGATATCGCTGGTATGGGATACTTGGGTCCATCATGGTGCATGCAGGCCTGCTGATGTTGCCGATGAAGTATTCCGAACTCTCACGCGCTCAGCAATCTCCGGCCATTATTGTCCGGTTCCAGCGAGCTGAACCAGCCATGTCGTCCTTTGTTTCAATTTCAGCACCCTCAGCCCCCATTTCAGCCCCAGCTGGGGCGCAGGATGAGGCATCATCATTCTCTCGGCAAGACATTGCAATACCAATCGGTGCAGAATCTCCGGAACCTGTCCTTGAAGAGGTATGGCAAGAAAAGAGCCTGACCGATCTGCTGCCGGCACCTTTGCATTCCTTTGAAACAGTGCAGGAACCTGCAGTGCTCCATTCGGCTGATACATCGGCACCTGAAGCCCCTGCCGCCCCGGTGGAAGCGCCAGCACCATTCATACCTGCAGTCTCCAGACAAACCAGCCAGCGCATCGAAAAAACAGCCGATTCCCGCGATCCACATGCACCATTGCAAGCAGGTACGCAGAATGTTTCAAAGTCGACCGGAGAAATTCCTGAAGAGCCCGAACACAGAATTGCAGCGGAGCCTTTGGCGATATCAGCTTCCCTGTTTGGCAAGATCGATGCTCAGACTTCCTCGGCTGCGAAGCCGCCTTCTCAACCAACACAGACTATTGGCGAAATTCCGCGCTCCGCATCGGCATTCGCCAGCAAGCTGTTACCGCTTTCGCTCCCCCTGTCAAAAAAAGATAGCGTTTCTGAACCTGCTGCGAGTTCTTCTCCGGTTTCTCCTGGACAAACGCCGGAACTGCGAGAAATAGACACGACCATTTCAGAAAATGAAGCCATCGCCGAAATAACACTGGCTGCTTCATCTTCCCAGCCGGAACCAGTGATTGAATATGCTCAAGTCATTGCACATGCAAATTCCCATGCTGACGGCGGCAAGGAGACCGCTGTTAGCAAAACGGAACAGCCTGCAGGTTCTCATCCTCAATTTACCGGAGAAATCGAACCGGCAATCGCTTCAGGGGAAATGGAAATAAAGGCAGGCTCGATTGTTCCGCAGAGCCCCCCTGTCGAGCCCGCAACTGCAGAAGAGTCACCTCAGCCCAAAGGCTTATTGACAGATGAAAAACCCATCATGAATACCGCAGAAGATATCCTTAAAAAACTGACAGTCCTGCTCGACACGAAAACTCACTATCCTGCTTCTGCGCTGAAAAGAAAAATAGAAGGTACCGTGGTTCTGGCTGTCGAAATCGGGTCTGACGGCAGACTTTTGCGCATATCATTCAGAAGCCGATCTGGGAGCTCGGTCCTCGATGATGCCGCTGTTTCCCTGGTCAAGAGCGTTTTTCCACTTCAGGCAGCTCTTACATCTCCACTGACTGTCATTGTTCCAGTCGAATACCGAATTCCCAAATGACCGAAGGCCGCCCTGCCAGAACGCAGGGCGGCCTTCGGAGTATGACTCAAGAGAATTGGTTCTTATCCCAGTCAGAATCATTACCTGACCGCAACATTGGTGATCATCTCTCCTGTCTGGCCGACAGATATGCTGGTTACCACACCATTTGCGGGAAAGCAATAGACCTTTTGACTTCCATCAGGCACATACGCCATTCCCTGATATACATCCACATCGCCGCTTCCGAATGACTCTCCATTTGCATTTTTCACCTCTTTCAATCTGCCTTCACTGCCTTGCGCCATACTGAGATCAATGATCCATGTATGTCCATAAGAGGTAGCCACAAGGACATTCTCATCGAAGGCGGCAAGTCTGCTTGCAGAGAGCCCGTTCTGAACAGTCACGACCTGAGCGTCGCTGGCCGCTTCGAGCGGAATGAAATCGACCGAGCCCGGCAGCTGATTCCATGAGGCATCGAATCCCCCCGTATTGGCAACAAATACACCACGATCTCTTTCTCCATCCCCATCCGCGTCGTACCATCCGGGCAGCAGTCCTGTCGTGCCCAGGGCATGCATGGCAAATACCTTATCGACCGCCGTGCCATCAGCAGTCAGACGGTACACCTTGCCATTACCATTATCGGCAACGAAGACGCGGCCCGCACCGGGTCCTGCTTCTACCCATGCAATGTCCTGCGGATAAAAGCCCGACGCGAATCCTGTAACGGCGCTTCCCAGGCCTCCAGCAGGATTCGATGGATCGAACGGGAATACCGCATTCGGATAAACACCGAAATAATCAGCTGAAGTGACATACGCCCTGCTGTCGGAAACGACACAGAGATATTGGGCGCTGATTTTTTCCCCAATTCGGCTCGCAGCCGGATTCTGTGCAGAAAGGTCGAACCAGTACAACCCCGGGCTGTCGTTTTGATAGCTGCCTACAGCAACAAAAGCCCTTGTATTATGTACGTGCATTTCTCCTGCTGAATTCTGGCCTATGCTCACCAGCGCCGACTGAGATGCTTCTTTTGTCTGTGTATCAATTTCGTAAATGCTGCCGTTTTTCGAATCGACCGCATATATCGATGCTGAATTTCCTCCCTCAGGCTTGAACAGCAATTCACAGCTGCCAAGAACCAGAACCAATGCGAGCGCAAGAACAGTCTGCACCCCTTTCCACAATCGCTTGTTCATTGTTCTACCTCCCTGCTGATTTTCCACAATTGGATTTATCGCGAATTCCTTATGGAATATTTCGCCGAAATCGAGAATCCGGGCATGGGATAGCCTTTTACTGTTTCATGCCGTTCGTTGAAGAGATTGCTTGCGCTGATTTCGAATGTGCTTGTTTCTGAAAGATCCCAGGCAAATTGGGCATCTGCGGTGAAAACCGATGGCAGATATGCAATATTCCCAGTACTGGTATAGCGAAGGCTTTTATAGTGCAAGGTGAAGGAACTGCTGAATGAATGGTCTTTTCTCGAGGCAGTAATTGCTGCCGAGTGTACCGGAACATAGGGTACCCGGCGATCGTCGAGAAGCGTAAGACTCCCGGAAAGCACAAAGCTGTAGAGAAAGGTGTAACTTCCTCTTATCTGCCAGCCTGCCTGCTTCCATCGAGCTTCTGCTTCAAGCCCGGGATAGAGCGCATTTCCGAAATTCGACGGCCGCCATATGCCATCGGAGCCAGGCTGCCATAGGATGACTTTTTCGGAATAGCGGGCAAAAGTCCCCAATCTCCATCCCCCTGAGCTTCCATCCCGTTGCAGCGAAATATCTGCGGACACCGCACTTTCCGGCTGAAGGAAGGGATTGCCCTCCGCTCCTCCTGAGGCAGGCCAATAAAGGTCATCAAACGAAGGAGCACGGTATGCTGTAGAAACATTTATGCCCAGCAGATGTACTCCCATGCTTCTCAAGAGTCCTAAGCCAGCTGAGATGCCGGATGGAAAATCATTCGTCCAGTCGAAACGGATTGCGGGAACTACAGCCCAACCGGCAAGCCGAAGCCTCGGCTCAGCAAAAATTCCCAAGGTAATTCGCTCTGGCATCGACTCGTCCGGCTTTTTGACTGCGGTAGATTCGAGCCGATCATAGCGCAGGGAACATCCGCTGCGGATGTCTTCAATCCAATCAGCAGATTCTGGTATCCAGGAGAGATTTGCATCCAGCCCGGTACGGTATGACAGATGCTCATCGGCCTGCATGGTGCTGGACTCTCGATATTTGATATTGCCTGCTCTTGCGTAGGAAAGCAGATTCAGCGCAACTGCACCCTGAGCGATGGCATCAGTAGAGAACTGTGCCGAAATATCAGCATTCCAATCGTGCTGGCGGGCTTCGGGCGTTGGGGCATCCAGTGAACCGGGAATCCCCAGGTTTCTCCAGGAGACATTGCTGGCCAGTGCAGCCTTGCCCACCGAAAGAGGCACTGCCCATCGAATTCCTGCGGAAGCCTTCCACACGTCCGCATTTGTCCTGCTGCGCCGAACTCCATTCGCGTCATAGTATGGATAGAGATTTGCTTCGCGCAAAAAATTGGACCACAATAAAATGTTTCTAGCGCCTATCTGCATTTCGAACTGCTGACTGTCCACCAGGGCTTGCGCGACAAAAGGCACACGCTGAGCCGAAAAGCCGCTGCCTCTTATCACTGAAACCGGAAGAAACGATACATTCTGCAGGCTGACCTTCCAATTGAGAGATCCATCGGGCGTTTTCGTGTGGATATGAAGGACACCACCGACAGCGTCTGCCCCGTAGGCAGCTGACAGACTGCCTCGCTGGATTTCTATCCGGTCGATCATATCGAGCGGGATATTCAATTGCGAAAGGTCGGCTGCTCCCGTAGCGATGTCAGTAATGCGGACGCCATCGACAAGGATCAGCACTTGGTTCGAGGTTGAGCCTCTGAGGGATAATGTTGTTTGGGAAGAAGAGGTTCCTGTCGGAGAGATAAGGACGCCAGGCAAAGAGGCAATCGCTTCAGAGAGCGTTTCAGCCGGCATGGCTTCGAGATCATCTCCATCGAGCCTGCTTGAGCCTGCCGTGGGCGCAGAAAGATCGGCAGGCAGCGATGCTTCGATAACTACTGAAGGCAGCTGCACTTCCGTCTGAGCGAAAAGAGCCTGTTCGTGGAAAAAGCAAAGCTGTGCTATGGCAAAAAAGAAAATGCCGCTCTTATGGGTCCGCACTCGGAAAGAAAGCATAGAAGGTTCCCTCGTCCGTTCGAGGAGAGAGGTCTCCCGCATGAATGGAAGTCATGAAGCACGATAGGACACGCAAAGGCGGCGCCAAAGAAGCGATCGCAGGATGTGGCAATACCGGTCATGAACGATCCTCTGTCCTCGGAGTTTTTTCCGGCACATTTCAATGCCGGAAATGCCCCGGAGCGGTATCCTGGCTTCCGGATCGTCTGAATAACGGCGCCTTCTCACAGCAGAATGCTGCAATGGCTGCAGAAACGGCCTGTTTCTGCGTGCCGTATTCATCCCCGGTTACAGTGGCGGGACCGCTGCGGACTTTCACCGCATTCCTCTGGCCCCCGGAGCAAGGCAAGCATACAGGCTTGAGGGAAATTCCGTCAATATCCTGTTTTGCATTTTTTCAATTCTGTCAATCTGCCGCAAGCACGAGGGCACCTTCGACCTTCACTCCCCTGCTGCTCAGAATATTCCTGCAGGCATCCAATGTTGCCCCTGTAGTGCAGACATCATCGAGGAGCAGAACCCGCCGGGGTAGCTCCGGCGCACCATCTCTTATGGAATAGGCGCTCCGCGCGTTCTCGAAACGCTGATCCCGCGCGAGTGTTTTCTGCTCGACATTGGAACAGCGCTCCAATCCATTCCATACCGAAAATCCCTCCCCAGCCATAAGCTGGGCCAGACAGCCCACCTGATCGAACCCGCCGGCACGGATTTTTTCAGGCCGAGGCGGAACCGGCACGATGCACAAGTCCGAGAGCGCGGATGCTTGCGCCTCATCCGTACCCAGCGCAATCGGCAAAACATTGATAAGGGCCTGGGCCAAATAGACAGCCAGAGAGCGCCTTTCTTCCATTTTATAAGCTTTGATGAGCCTTGCAGCGCTTCCTGCATAGCGAAATACCGGCACGACATGACGCAGTTCCATTGAATGTTCTCTGCAGTGCATGCAGAGCCCGGCTTCGCTGATCAGGGAACGCCCGCAGCAGATACATCGCGGGCCGCTGATCCGCTCAAGAGTTCTTTCGCAGATTTCGCAGAGAGGAGCAGGATACCATGGCGCATCTGTCACGATGCTTCCACATAGAATGCATTTCCCTGGAAACAGCGCATCAGCGAGATGCCGCAATGAATGAGCGATGATCTGCATCACTCTCTACTACGCAGGCCTGGGCCTCTATTGCTTCAACAATGCAACCATTTCCGCAAGAATCTGCAGGGCTTTCAGAGGAGTTGTCTTGTCGGGGTCGATGCTTCTCAGCATGGACAGCACAAGGTCTTCCTGAGAAAACAGCTCTGCAGACGCATCTGCCTTTTCTGCGACAGCCTGAACATGGGGCGGCACCGGTATGCCGGCACGCGCTGTATCTCTTTTCGATAGATCGGTTTCGAGCCTCTTGAAATGAGCTTCGATTTCCGATGCTCTTGCGACGACTGGCTCTGGCAGGCCTGCCAGCCTGGCGACATGGATACCGTAGGAGCCGCTCGACGCGCCTTCTTCAAGGCGTTTCGGGAATGCGATACTGCCTTCATGTTCATACACGGCCATCCGCAGGTTACGCATGCCGTGAAGCTCTATCGTCGTCAGCTCGTGGTAATGCGTGGCAAAGAGCGTCCGGCAGCGTATCTTCGAGAGAAGATACTCGCTTACTGCCCATGCGATGGCGACACCATCGAGGGTTCCTGTCCCCCGCCCCACCTCGTCCATGATCACAAGACTTTGCTTAGTCGCAGTATTGAGAATGAAAGCCGTCTCGTGCATCTCGACAAGGAAGGTGCTCTCTCCACGCGCAAGATTGTCCTGGGCTCCTACTCGGCAGAAAATCTTGTCGACAATGCCTATTCGCGCGGATTCCGCAGGCACAAAGCTCCCCGCATGCGCAAGCAGTGCAATGAGGGCTGTCTGTCTGAGCACGGTTGACTTTCCTGCCATGTTGGGCCCTGTAATGAGGGCAAACCACTCGCGCTCCGAAGAAAGCGAGATCGAATTTGGTACGAAATCTCCATAGGGAAGGCAAGTCTCAACCACCGGATGGCGCCCGTTGACGATTTCGATGACAGGCTCATCGCACATTTCCGGGCGCACATAGCCATGTTCCGTTGCCGTCTGGGCCAAGGAAGCCAGACAGTCGATTTCGGATATCGCGCGGCTGCATTCGAGAAAGGCTGGAATTGAGGGTTTCAGGGATTCTCTCACATCGATAAAGAGGGCTTTTTCAAGTTCAACAATCCTTTCCTGAGCTCCATTGATACGGCTTTCCAGATCGGCAAGTTGATCAGTGGTATAGCGCTCTCCTCCGACAAGAGACTGCCGTCGTATGAAATGCGGAGGGACACTGCCGAGATTTCCTTTCGTCACTTCAAGATAGTATCCAATGATCCGGTTATACCTTATTCGAAGATTCTGGATGCCGGTACGCTGTTTTTCTTCTTCAAGATAGTGCTCCAGCACCGACTGTGCATCCCGGTGCAGCAGCCTCAGCTCGTCGAGCTCATGATTGTAGCCGTCTTTAATAATGTTCCCTTCGGTAAGCAAGATCGATGGCTCTTCCCTGATCGCTGTTCCAATGCATATGATGGCGGTTCTGCATGCACTGGCGGCGGCTTCTGAAATTTCAGGAAGGATGCCTTCCGGTGCTTGTGCGCTACGCAGAAGCTCGATCAGTGAAAGACCTGCTTCAAGGGAATCATGAAGTGCGCGCAAATCCTTTGCATGAGCCTTGTCGACGGCAATTCTCGATATCAAACGCTCGGTATCGAGGATCGAGGAAAGCAGTTTGCGGACATCCTGCAGAAGAAGTTGGTTTCGGTAGAGAAATGCAACTGCGGCATGCCGCGTTTCGATGCTGGAACGCAGCTTGAGCGGCTGTAAGAGCCATTGCCGCAAAAGCCGGGCACCGCCCGCTGTTCTGGTTCTGTCGACTACCTCGAGCAGAGTATCTCTCCTGCTCGAATCCGTGAGATTTCTTACAATCTCGAGATTTCTTCTTGTGGCTTCGTCGAGCGAAACGTATTCAGCCGGCTCAAACCGGCCCAGACTGCGGATGTGCGGACAATGCTGATGTATTGTTTCGTATACATATTCAAGCAAATGCCCGGCAGCAGCGAGAGCGGGATTGCTCTCCTCGAAACCGAATCCTTTGAGAGAAATCACGCCAAAGTGGTGTTTCAGAAAATCCGCGGCGTGCAGCAGATCGTATGACCAGTCCGGCTGGGCCTGGATCAATGCCCCGCTCTCGTGAAATACAAGACGGAACGCCTCTTCATCGAGCAGTGACTGCTGAACAAGCAATTCGCGCGGAGAAAGGCGGTACAGCTCGGTCCTGAGGGCTTCGGAAGCGCGCAGATCCTTTTCCAGTGAATAGGCCCTGAATTCCCCCGTTGAGACATCGACATAGGCGATGCAGAGCCGCTCGTTGTGAACGCAAAGATCTGCAAGATAGTTATTTGTACTTTGTTCAAGAAAATCGTCCTCGACTACGGTACCAGGCGTTATGACCTCTACCACCTCGCGGTCCATGAGTCCGCGGCGGCCCGGCACAGCTTTCTGCTCGCAGATGGCAACCTTCTTCCCCATTCTGAGAAGACGCGCAATATAGGATTTCGCGGCATGGTAGGGAATACCGCACATTGGCTGGTTCTGCCGCTTAGTCAGGGTGAGGTCGAGGATGGAACTCGCTTCGAGCGCATCTTCGTTGAACATTTCATAAAAGTCGCCAAGCCTGAAAAAAAGAATGGCATCGCGATGTTTCGCTTTAATACGGCGATACTGCTCGATCATCGAGGCGGACGAAGTTGATTCAGGCATGTGACCATTATAGAAATCGACCATGGATGGCACAAGTTCCACCCATGGTCTTCTTTATGCGAAATATCAATTTAATACAGAGGCTGGGTGATGCTCAGTACAAAATCGAAGGACCCCGGCGCTGTCTTGAAGGTCACTGCTGTTCCGTCGAACACGAATCTTTTTGCGAAATACAGCCTGAACGGGAACTGAGGAATGACAAATCGAGCCCCGAATCCCACCGAGAAGGCAATATTTTTCCATGCAAGATTCCAGCTTCCGTCTGCAGCGGGAGTATCCTTGGTCATGTCGATCCATCCATTCTGTGTCTGCATGGCACCTGCGTCGATAAAACCATCAAGCCATAGAGCCTGATCAACTACCGGAAGCCTCAGCTCGAGCCAGTTTTCCCAGACGAGTGTCCCTTTGGAGCCATAGAGTGATTTCCATCCTCTGCTGGTAAAGGTTCCGTCCAGATAGACCCAGTCCTTCGTTACGGAGAATGGCATGTAGGGATGCCCGAAAAGGTACTGCACGCCAGTATGGATACCAACTACTGGAGTGAATTTCCATGTTTCGTTCAGCGGCAGGGTGAACAGCGTTGCATATGCTTCAGCCTTGAGATCTTCTCGCGCATAGAATTGTCGTTCCATCGACAGAAGGCCCGTCAGGGCAATTCGGTTGCTTAAGAAAAAGCCGCTTTTAGGGTTATACCAGTAGTCAAGCCTATTGAGATAGCCTCGCGCAAAGATAGAATTCTTGATTATCCACTGGCCGTTGAAATCACGCATTTCTTTTTCATATGGGCGATACTTCGCATCATCATACGAATACATGCCCAGGCCCGCGGACAGGCCGCCAGAAACTCCGACATCTCCCCTGGGTATCTTGAATATGCGGCCAAGTGAATATCCCAGGCTCAACTCGTAATTGTCATAATTCATGAGATACGCATCAGGTACCGAAGAGATGAGGCCATTCCATTCATTGGTTCCGCTTCCAAGCGCAACAAAGGGGTCCGGAATGTCCTGAGAAGTGAAGATCGGAGCGATGGAGTCCTGTGCAGTCTGGGTTATGGCATGCTTGACCGTAAAGCTGAGGGATTGGGAAATGCGCTGATTGCCGAACCAGTTCTGGCCGAAGCTCGTTTCGACGCTCTGTTCGTCCGGCGAGAGAGTCATGTTGATCTGGAGATTCCGGCCGGTACCTCCCACATTACGGTCGTTCCATTTGACAAAGCCCGAGATGGGGAAAGTGCTCTTGCTTCCAATTCCGGTCAGAGTGACGCCAAACTGGATCTCGGCAGTGCTCGTTTCTTCGACATTGATGACAAGATCCATGAGGTTTTCGGCACTGCCCTGGTGAATTTCGGGGTCGATGGCCGAAAAATACTGAAGGTTATAGAGATTTCTAAGCCCGTCGATGATCTTCGTTTTCGAGAATACCTCGCCTTCTTCGAGCGGTATTTCCCTCTTTATCACATAGTCTTTCGTCTTGGTATTTCCCTTGATCGAGATATTCTCGATATGGGCTCTGTCCCGTTCGACAATCGAAATGAGGTAGGATATTGAGGAAGAGTCGGCATCCCGCGTTTCTCGCATCGAAATCGAATTGAAAATATATCCGGATTCATAATAGAGATCATCTATCTTCTGCTTGTCCGAAAGCATCTTTTTTAGATTAAGCGGTTCGCCCTTCTTAAGCGATATCATCGAGGCGAGTTTTTCGGTGCTGAAAATGCCATTTCCCTCGAATTGCACACCACCGAACAGCCACTGCTTTCCTTCCGATACGACGAAGGTGATATCGAGATAATTCTTATCCGCTTTTTCATCCTTGCTGTAGCTTCGGAGCACATCGATAACCCGCGCATCAACATATCCGCGGCTAGCATAGTAATCCTCGATAGCCTTCTTGCTTTCGGGAATCATGGATTCCTGGAAAGCTCCTTTCTGGAATAGACCGGCTTCCTTGAGTGTCACCTGCGCTTTCAAGGATTGGGATGTAAGGGCTGAGTTGCCTGAAAAGAGCACTTTTCTTACTACAACAGCATTTCCTTCTACTATGCTGAACTGGACGGTGACGCGGCCAGCATCCTGGGGATCCGGGATGATAGCGTATTCAACCTTTGCATCGGGGTAGCCCTTCTCGAGATACAGGCGCTGCATGGCAACTGCATCCGCTTTTATCTTGTCTTCGCTGAAGATGGAACCGCTTTTCGAACCGGCTTTCTCAAGAAGTTCGGAAGTCCTAACCGAGCTGTTGCCCACTATCCTGATAGATGCGATCGAAGGCTTTTCTTTTACGATAAACTTGACGACGACCTTTTCGGTAGAGCCGGCAGCAGGAAGAGCGATAGGCTCTATTTCTTCGAACCAGTCCAATGCAAACAGTTTTGCATACAGCTCGTTCCATACAGAATCGGAAAATGGCTGGCCGATATATCCCTTGAGCATTGACTCAAGCTCGTTGCGGTTCGCAAACCGCAGACCTTCCCACTGAAATCCTGCGATCGGTTTATCCCAGAACCAATCTTCGGAATTCTGGGCTGCCGCGGTCCGAATTGCGAAAAGGAGGGCAACAATCGCAAACAAGGTGCGCCAAGATCGTTTCATCATTCAATCCCCTGGTATAATGGATCAATAGCGTATGCGCCAGCTCAGACTCAGCTTCTGGTTGTTGAGCGGGGTGCCTTCGTTACCCTTGGTCATGCCCCACTGAAGCAACCCGAAAGGAGCATCGAATTCAATTCCGAGCTCGTAGTCTAATTGCAAACTGCCGGTTTTCTCAAGCGGGTTCTCTGACATTCTCACAATAAAATGCGCGAATGCCGATTCGGTTAAATATTTGCCCGCATAAAATTCTGTTCCACTCAAATATTCCGACAAAACGGCACCGGAAGGTTTTTGTGCAGTAATGTCGAGCAGCCATTTCTGGAGAAACGAGGACCTCAGATATACCACATCGAGCCCAAGGGCTTTCTGCACTCTCTGCTCGAAAGAGCGGAACAGGGCATTCTGAACCAGAAAATCCGAACTGGCAATCACCGCTTCCCTCACTCCGAGCGTGTCATCCATACTGCTATCCTTGGTCATTGCCAGTCCCCCGCCCAACAGGACGAGCAGTTCCGCTTCATTCATGGGAGGAATCGATGAAATTCTGGGGTTGAAGGCGCTAAGAGGCAGTCTGTCTGCCGAGAGCGTGACCAGTATGATCCCTTCTTTTCCTGGTTCTCGCACTTCTGCGGTTGCGGTGATAAGCGGATCGAATTTGACCTGATTTTCGGCAAATTCGATGGTACACTCCCTGATGAAGAAGTTGCGCAGAAGGTACAGTACATATCCAGAACGAAGATTCAATTTGCCGGTTAGCGAAAATGCCCCGCTGGCCTCTGAATACTGGACTCGCAGCTGTGAACCCTGACCTGCCATGCCTCTCACCAGCGGAATTTCTTCGCTTGGCAGGTAGAGCTCGGTGTTCCTTCCCAGGCTGACAGAAAGATCGAGATTGAGCGGTGTTGGTGATTGAGCATCCTCAGGCACAGCGATAGAAATGAAGCCTTCGGGATTGACGGAGACTGTTCCGTTATCTAGAAGCACATAGCCGCCGATGGATATGCCATCAGGAGAAAGAGCGGCTTTTATATCGGCATAGGCATCGATTCCCGCCGTTTTCAATCCCGCTACGGTTCCCCTGAGCTTAAGCGGTGTAATTCCTTCTGTAGATAAGAGCAACTGAATATCGCCAATATTCCAGCCACGAAGTGTGGCAGAGGCGGCAAGCGAGACTTTTCCGGCACCGATGGGGACGATAGCCGGTTCAAATACAATGCTACCTTTTTCTATGCTGATATTCGTGTTGAATGGGCCGGCATTTTCCAGAAGATACAGGTCGGAGCTGAATGCTGCATTGCTGAGCTGGAAGGCCCCATCGATTTCAGGATCATTGAGGTCTCCGGAAAGTCGCAGGCTGCCTGCAATTGTTCCTTTGAGCTCCTTAATGGGCCCCAGATCGATCAAGCGTGCAATAGTACCGAGAACCGCTTCCTTTATGCCGATTTCGGCCTCTATATTCTTGCCAGACAGAGTTCCCTTTGCTTCTGCGACTAGGCCGAGAAACTTTGAAATGGCGAATTTGAATTTGCCTGTGCTGTCCTTGTCGAATTCAGCAAGCGCACCATCATCGCGCTGTAGAGATAGTGTCACAGCGTTTTGGTTTATGGCCGCGGAGTACCGAACATCCGGCGAATATACGGTATTGTAGGTGATGTTTGTCAGCGCTCCATTCAGTTCCATTTCAGCATATGGCCTGTCTTTTGCTGGAAGTGCGATGGTGCCCTTTCCGGAAAGTTTTCCCGCAAAGAGCTTTTCCAATACGACCGATTTTATTGTCGATTCGAATGCGATGCGCGATGTACTCACTTCGTAATCGAGCTGCAGGTTTTCAATCTTCTGGCCTTGATACGAAAAATCAGCTCTGGTTATGCGGATCGCTGGATAATTGTATTCAAACTGAAGTGAAGCGACAAATGGAATTCCCCCAATTTCTCCTTTAGATGTCTTTACTATGGCATTGGAGATACTGAAACTTGCCTCGGAGAAGGGTTCGTCCATCCTGATTGAGCCAGACGCCCGAATTTCCATATCCCCCTTGATACTTCCATTGGCTGCCACTATTTCTTCGATCGGAATATTTTTCCCATATATCTGGCTTTCTATTTGCCCATCTGCAAGCTTTGCAGTCCCATTTATTTCAAATCTCTTTATATCGTAACTGTAGAGTTCATATTGTGCATATAATTCAGTAAAGCTATTTTTCTCCAGACTGTATTTTGCATCGATTTTCCCATACAGATTTTGTTCAGCAAACCTGAGTTCTTCGATAGATACAGCCACCCCCTTCGCATCCGCTCTGCCCTTGAACACTACCCGTGGATATACCCCCTCTCCCTCATACCTCAGCTCTGCTCTCCCTACCTCTACACCCCATCCACCTTGCCCATACCACCCACTGCCTTCCCCGCTCACCCATACCACCCCACCCCTCAGCCCTATCCCCAAGCCATTCACTACCGCCTTCCCCTCCAGCAGCTCCCCTCCATACCGTACCTCAACCTCCCCCTTCTCCCCTATCTGCGCACGCACCACCCCTCCCCCTACCCCTACCTTCACCCCATACTTCATCCCCCCAACTTCTACCTCTCCCCCAAATACTTCCCCCTCATACCGCCCCTTCCCTGCCGCCTTCACCTCTACCCCTCCCACCACTACCTGACCACGCTTCAGCTCATACCCCCCACCGTCCCCTACTCCCTCCCCCTCCAGCACTACTTCCCTGCCCCCTATCTTCCCCTCATACCTCACCCCACTCGCCCCCCACGATACTTCCCTGCCCCGTACCAGCCCATATACCCGTCCCCATAACCTGCCTTCTACTCCCTTCACCCCCAATCGCCCACTCAATCCACCTACCTCTACCCCCCTCGCCTCTACTACCCCCTCTACCCCATAGTCCTTCCCTACACTCCCCTCCAGCCGTACCTGCCCCCCTCCCACCTTCCCTTCATACCTTACCTCATACCCTTCAGCCACACCCTTCAGCTCTACCTGCCCCTCCCCTATCCCCAGCCCCCATGCCTGCCCCCCTTCCACCATCGCCACATACCGCCCCTCTACCCCGCGCACCCTCCCCTTCACCTCTACCCCTTCTGCCCACCCGCGATACTCCCCATCCAGCCCTATCCCCCCATACACTACCTCTCCCTCATACCTAAGCCCCATCTCACCCCGTACCCCCTCCACTACCCCTCGATACCCCTTCCCATCCCCTTCCCCCTTCAGCTTCACCACCACCCCTCCAAGCTCCATCCCCCCATACCTCAGCCCAGCCTTCCCACCTACCTCCAGCCACCCACGATACCCACCTACCTGCACCCCTTCTCCCCACACTTCTACACGCCCGGACGCCACTACCCCCCTCACCAACTGCCCCGCCTCTCCAGCCAGCTCTATATCCCCTCCCGCCTCATAGCCTCCCATCTCCCCCAAAAGCTTCCACCTGCCACCCTCATACCTCCCTGCCAGATCCAACCCCCCTCCCTCACGCCGAACCTCCACAACCCCGCGACGTACCAATATCGCCGCTGTCTGCGGCTTGAGCGAAAATCCGTGAACGGAGCCCGCAATGTGCACAGTGAAATCCATTGATGAAAAATCCGAAGCCAGGGAACCAATGACTCCCATATTCGCAGAAACGGTCTGAGGAAGTCCCTCCATGCCTTCGCTTTCAATTGTTATGGCAGGAGCAATGATTTCAGGATGACTGGCCATGGTGGAAAGCTCGAAGCCTGACATGGAAATGCGGGCAGTCCCCCCTGTGTCTTTCTGCTTCAGATCCATCTCGAAAGGCTCGATAACGAGCTGAAACCTCGGCAGAGTGATGACAGGACCTTCGAAAAGAAACTTGTACAGTTTTTCGAGCACATACAGGTCATCGGGTGTCGATATGTCGAAGTGCAGTTTTGATACCGCAATATGCTTCAAGACATCTATGCTTTGGCCTTTGAAAAGAGCCCAATAGCTGAGACGCAGACTCACTGATTCTGCAGTCACCCGGGGACGGTTGTCGGGTGAGGCTGATTCTTCGGCAGCTATGACAGGTACCAGTCTGATCGATTTGACCGTAAACTGGTTGAAGGCTTCGATGCGTATGGAATCGTATTCAAGTCGGAGCCCCGTCGACTGATAGACAATCGCCTGGAAGCTGTCCATTCCCTTTCCGAGGAAATCCTGCAATTCTCTTTGAAAAAAACGGCCTGCTTCGATCGAGACAAAGCCGGCGGCCAGGAAGAGGATCAGAAGGGCAATGGGCAGAAGCGATTTCTTCTTCATTGAACTGTTATCCCGCATGACAGATCGACAAGTCACCTGTATACTACCATATCATGCACGCCTTTGACACCAACGGTCTGAAAAATCGTTTCATCGTTCTGGAGGGCATTGACGGCTCCGGAACCACAACCCAGATGCATCTTCTCGCCGACGCGCTGACTGCGCGGTCCATCAGCTGTGCCACAACCGCAGAGCCGACGGACGGCCCCATCGGCAGAACCATTCGCGCGATTCTTCGCGGCGAACTTGCAGTCGACCCAACCACAGTGGCATGGCTCTTTGCAGCCGATCGCAATGAGCACCTCTATGGAGCCGATGGCATTCTTTCAAAGCTTGCGAAGGGAGATATCGTCATTTCCGATCGATATGTGCTCTCGAGTCTCGCCTACCAGGGAACGACCTGCGGCATGCGCCTGCCAATCCAGCTCAACCGGCACTTCCCGGCACCCGGACTCACCATACTCTTCGATATCGATCCCCGTGTGTCGCTTGAACGAATCGCCTCGCGCAATTCCATTGACATCTATGAAACACTCGATTTGCAGGCAAGGATACGACAGATGTATCTGCGGATGGCGGACAGACTTGAACGGGCAGGCTGGAACATTCTTCGCATCGACGCAGGGCTTTCACTTGAAGATGTGCATAAAATAATACATAAGGCGGTGTTCGATTTTTTGCAGCTTTGCTAGGAGAGATCCTGTCGCGCCCTGGGTACACTGAGCCATGCGCCCCAATCCTCGCTACAAGGGCCGCGCCTCGAACCTCAAGCCCCAAAGCCCGCGCCCCAAACCCCCGAAGCTATCGAATCAGCATCGCATCGCCATAGCTGAAAAAGCGGTACTTCTTCTCGACTGCCTGCCGATAGGCGGCAAGAATCCTCTCTCGTCCTGCAAATGCCGAGACCAGCATGAGAAGGGTGGACTTCGGCGTATGGAAATTGGTGAAGAGCTGATCGGCAGCATGAAACTCAAATCCGGGATAAATGAAGATTCGAGTCGAAAAACTGCCTGCCTGGACAGCACCCCCAGCCCATGCCGATTCGATCGCACGCAGAGAAGTCGTTCCTACCGCAAGCACTTTCCTGCCATGAACCTTGGCCTCATTGATCTTTTGCGCAGTATGCTCAGGTATTTCGAACCATTCCTCATGCATCCGGTGATCTTCGATATTTTCGGCCCTCACAGGAAGAAAGGTGCCAAGACCGACATGCAGGGTGATGAAGGCGATATCGACGCCGCGAGTTCGCAGTGATTCCAGAATCTCCGGCGTGAAATGGAGTCCGGCGGTGGGAGAGGCTGCCGAACCGGTTTTCTGCGCGTAGATGGTCTGATAGCGGATTTCGTCCTCGGATGTGTCTTCTCGCTTGATATAGGGAGGAAGCGGAACATGACCAAAGCGCTCGAAATAGCTCTCATCGAGCGCAGCACTGAATTCGACTATTTTATTGGTATCTTCTTCTCCGATAATGCGGCCCTGCACGTCTCCCGGGAAAAGGTAGCTCCTCCCTACTTTCTGTCGCTTTGCCTTGCTGCATACAGTTTGCCATATGCGCGAGGCATTCGGCAATGTTTCTGCAGGCGCGATGAGACCGCTTTCCTGCACTCCTGAATTAGCAGAACCCATTTCGGTCGCGTTCCTGCCCGCCTCAGCAGTGATATAAGGAGCGAGAAAGACAAATTCGACCTTTGCGCCTGTCTGTTCACAGATGCCGTAGAGTCTTGCCTTCCGGACCTTCGAATCATTGAATACCATCAGTGTCCCTGGTTCAATGAACGATGCGATGTCGGCTACCGTGGAATCGATGGTTTCGCTAGTCAGCCGGTCCAGGACCATGAGACGCGAAAGCCCTCTCACCTCTGGCGGGTACTGGGCGATCAGCGATTCGGGAAGTTCAAAATTGAAGTCGTCCGTTTTCATTCGATAGTGGCTCCATTCCAAGATGGCGATAGGCAGCGGGCATGGCTATCCGCCCCCGCGGGGTACGGGCTAGCATGCCAATCTGGATGAGATATGGCTCATAGTAGTCCTCAAGACTCTCGATACTCTCGCTGACCGAAACGGCCAGCGTTTCAGCACCAACCGGCCCGCCTGCAAAACGCGAAATGATCGCTTTCAAGATTTCGCGATCCATCCGCTCGAGACCCAGCCTGTCGACTTCGAGCCGATCGAGGCCCTCGGCAACAATATCCCGCGTTATAACATCCCTTCCCCGAACCTGGGCAAAATCGCGGATCCTCCGCAAAAGCCGATTTGCGATACGGGGCGTGCCTCGACTGGTGCTCGCGAGCAGTTCAATCGCATCCTCATGGATGGCGATGTCGAGAATGCGGGCAGACCGAACGATAACACGGGCGAGTTCTTCTGGCGCATAGTAATCGAAGCGGAATGAAATGCCGAAGCGGCTGGCCAGTGGAGCGGACACCATGCCTGCCTTGGTAGTTGCGCCGACAAGGGTAAAGGGAGGAAGGGGAATACGCACGGTCCTGGCAGCCGGTCCCTGGCCGATAATCCAGTCCAGCTCGTAATCTTCCATCGCGATGTAGAGCATCTCTTCGATCGCGGGCTTGAGCCGGTGGATTTCATCGATAAACAGAACGGAGCCGGGTTTGAGGCTGGTAAGAATGCCCGCAAGATCCTTTGGCTTTTCGATTGCCGGAGCGCTTGTCGGCTTGAATTCGACACCCATTTCGTAGGCAACCACCTGGGCGAGAGTTGTCTTGCCAAGTCCAGGTGGTCCCATGAGAAAAATATGATCGATTGCCTCTTCCCGTTCCCGGGCAGCCTGAATGAAGACCACCAGGTTGTCCTTGATCCTCTGCTGTCCCTGAAAATCGTTCAGAAAGCGAGGCCTCAGCGTCGCTTCCTTTTCGTCTTCCGCCGGGTTGTAGCCAGGATACATGGGGCTGTTGAGGACCTTATCGTCCATGAATTACCTCGTCCGATCAATTATCTTCAGCATGTCGGCCCTGCCATCCATTACGAAAAACATGTTTTTTCGAACCTCATGAGGGAGAACCGGTCGAAAGTTCGAGCAATGCCCTTCTGAAGAGCTCTTTTTCCGATTCCTGATTTTCCTCGATATCTGCGCCGAGACGGGATACCACCTGCTCCGCAGCACGTCGATCGAACCCCATGTCTACGAGGGCGCGAACGACATCCCTGAAGCGCCCCTGCCCCGGGCTCCCCGCCGAAGGTACTTGGCCTTCTTCGAGCGCCACCAGCTTGCCTTTGAGGGCAAGCATCATTTTCTGAGCGGTTTTCGGGCCGACACCGGGAATCTTTTGCAGAGCCGCAATATCCTGCCTGTCAAGCATGGATGCAAGAACATTCGGCGCGACGCTCTGCAATATCTTGAAGGCCTGCCGCGGGCCGATGCCTTCGACTTTCTGCATTTCGAGGAAGAGCTGGCGTTCCTGGGCAGACAAGAATCCGTAGAGCCGCATGCCGTCCTGATAATGGTGCAGCCAGGCATAGACTTCGATTTCCTCACCCATGCGCGCATAGAGACCTGGATCTCGTACCGGCACCATTACGTCCCACTCGATCGCTCCTGTGTCGATATACAGAGAATCCTCTCCATGACCATTGAGGGTCCCACGGATGCGGTTGAACATGTCAGAAAGTATAGCCTGCAGGGCTGATTGAATGCAATGTACAGATGGCAGCTGCAAGAGCATCGGCGGCATGGTCCGGTTTGGGAATTTCTGTCATGCCGAGCAGGACGCGAACCATCTCCTGAACCTGATATTTGTCCGCACGGGCAGTTCCGGTTACCGCCTTCTTGATTGCATTGGGGCTGTATTCAAGAAGGCGTATGTTCTTTTCTTCGAAAGCGAGGCGGATCACGCCGCGCGCTTCGGCGACGGGGAGGGCCGACGAGACATTCCGAAAAAAATAAAGCTCCTCGATGCTGCCGACATCGGGAGCGTACTGGTCGAGAATCGAACGAATCGCATGGTAAATGAGGGCAAGCCGCGGGCCCATGGCGTCGGTTGCTTTCGTTTCGATGCATCCATGGGCAACCAATTCGAGCTTGCCGCCCAAACTCTGCACTACGCCATATCCCACCGACGCGATTCCTGGATCGATGCCGACAGCGGTCATGGAATGGAGCGCAGGGCCATGCATGCTCATTCTTCGAGTTCTGGCATCTCTATGTTGTGATACACGTTCTGAACGTCTTCGTTTTCCTCGAGCTTGTCGATGAGCTTCTGTACCTTGGCTGCGGTTTCTGCATCAACGCTGACATAGGTATCCGGAACCATCGACACTTCTGCGCCGAGTGTTTCGAATCCCTTGGCGTTCATCGCATTGAGAACATCCTCGAAGGTAGCGGGATCGGTATACACCACAATGGTGCCGTCGTCATTGACGACATCATCGGCTCCGGCATCGATGGCTGCCTCCATGATCTGATCTTCGGTGTATTTCTCTCCATCGTAGGAAAGCACGCCTTTTCTCTTGAAAAGATAGGCGACGGAACCCGAGGTTCCAAGATTGGCCCCGGCTCTGGTGATGATATTGCGGATTTCCGCAGCAGCGCGGTTCTTGTTGTCGGTCAGCACTTCGATGAGCATTGCTCCACCACCGGGAGCATAGGCCTCATAGGTAAGCTCTTCATAGGTGGTACCTTCGAGCTCGCCGGTACCTTTCTTGATTGCACGGTCGATGTTGTCCTTGGGCATGTTCGCGGCTCGAGCCTTGAGCACGGCCGTCCTCAGACGCGGATTCCCTTCCGGATCGCCGCCGCCCATCCGTGCCGCAATCGAAATTTCCTTGATCAGCTTCGTGAAAAGCTGTCCTCTCTTGGCGTCAAGTGCGCCTTTTTTATGCTTTATCGTTGCCCATTTGCTATGTCCGGACATGAATACTCCTTTGGCCTGCAAAAATGCCGCATAACATTATCATGCGCCATATTGCGCTGTCAATTCCAGCTGGATACCGGCCTCCTGGTGTAGCCATCCACTCAGGCTTTCAGGTGCACCCAGGTCTTTCCGAATCCTCCGTCTTCGGGTCGGGCAAAATAGTAATCGGCGACAGCTGGATGCGATTTGAGCAATGCATGGATTCCCTGGCCGAGAATGCCTTCGCCGGTACCGTGGATAATCGAAAACACATCCATGTGGGCAAGACTTGCTTCATCGATCTGGCGCGCGACTGTATCCAGGGCTTCTGAAAGCCTCATGCCCCGCACATCGAGTTCAGGGACTGCATGCATTCCTGAACCCTGCTCCCTGGCAAGTTCTATGTTGACCGAAGGCGGTTCTATCCGGTCCTTTCCCGCTTCCAGCACTGTGCGGAGCTCCTGGCGGTCAGCGCGCATTTTCAGCGCTCCGACAAGGAGAAGGACCTGCCCGTTTTCGAGCACTCTAAGCACACGCGCTTCCCTGCCGCGGTAAAGCACCCTCGCGCCTTCCTTGAGCTGATCTGCGGAAACGACCGATGAGCCACCAGAACCCATGACAGAACCGGCCTCTTCCTGCGAAAGCGATTCTACCTCGGCCTCGAACTGCTCGAGAGCCTTGCCTTCTTTCTGTACTTGATCCGAAAGCTGCTTGAGAAAATCCCGAACCTGAGCCGCCTGTTCAACCGCCCTGCCTGATTCTCTGATTTCCCTGACGAGGTTTTCGAAGGTTTTTCTGCTTTCCGACAGAAGCTTCTTGAGCTCTGCAACCCCCTGCCTGCGCAATTCGAGCTCCCTCTGCTTGATTCTGAGCCCCTGAAGGTCCACATTGCGGCGCGATTCCAGCACATGCTTCAACTGGCGGCGTTTTTCCTGTTCCAGCTGGTCGAGCACCCGCTGTTTTTCTCCAAGGGAACGGATCAGGGCCGAATAATCGGTCCGCTCGTCATCGAGGTATCCTCGCGCTGCAGCCACGATCTTGTCGGGAAGTCCTGTCTGCTGGGCAATTTCGACAGCCCTGCTCTCTCCTGGTACGCCCATCCGCATGCGGTAGGTGGGGCTCAGACTTTGCGCATCGAACTCCATGGATGCATTGAGGCATCCTGTTCTGGTATAGCCGTAGTTTTTCAGAATACCGTGATGGGTCGTGATGATAGCAAGGCATTCCTTTTCGAGAAAGGTATCAAGCAGTGCCATGGCAATGGCACAGCCTTCTTCGGGATCCGTTCCAGCACCGAGTTCGTCAAGCAGAACCAGGCTTCGGGAACTCGAATGACGTATGATGTCCGAAATGACCTTCATGTGTCCCGAAAAGGTCGAAAGCGACTGATCTATGGACTGCTCATCGCCGATGTCGGCAAAAACGCTGTCGAACAACGCGATCGACGAAGTCGAAAGGGCAGGAATTCCAGCACCGTACTGATTCAGAAGAACAAGGAGCCCGATAGTCTTGAGCGAAACAGTCTTGCCGCCGGTATTGGGTCCTGTGATGATCAGAACTCTGGTTCCATCAGGGATATCCACATCGATAGGGACAGCCTTTTTCCCCAAAAGCGGGTGCCGTGCCTGAAACAGATGGAGCCCGGATTGAGCAATCGAAATATTGCTGAGCCCTTCGCGCATCAGCTGGATGGCTCGTGCCAGTCTGACATCGGCAGCAGCACAGAATTCGCGCGCTTCGGAAAGAAGCGGCACCAGGGGACGGATTGCTGCCGCAGTTTCTTTCAGGATCGCACGGATTTCTTCGTTCAGCCTGCTTTCGAGCTCGATCAGGCGGTTGTTCTTATCGACCAGTTCGAAGGGTTCGATGAATACTGTCTGGCCTGTCGAGGAGAATTCATGGGCGATTCCCTTGATGCGCCCCTTGAAGTTTGCCTTTACCGCAAGCACTGTCCGGCCATCGCGCTCGGTTGCGGCGGTAGACTGCAGGGCATCCTGCAACTCGGGATTCGTCAGAATGCGCTCGATTGCCTTGCGGTTTTCGCTCTGGGCACTCCGAATCGCTTCTCTAAGTGTCCGGATGCGGGGCAGATCTTTCAATTCTCCGTCCTGAGTCAGTATGCCAAAGATGATTTCTCGTATTCTGGAAAGAGGTGGCGCTTCACGGATAATTGTCTCGACACCGACTTTAGCCCAGGCTTCGTCGCCTTCATTCTGCGGCGAGAGCAGCATGGAGCCGGCACCCGGTTCTGCAGGCTTTTTCTGAGGCGCCTGCACGCAGGCCGGGCGAAGAAAACCGAAGAGCTGTTCGTAGGATCGGACCCACAAACCGAGCGCGTACAGTTCCTCGACTTCCAGAAGTGTGCCCTCTTTGGAGAGGCGGGGAAGCAGTTGCTCGATTTCAGGGAATGGAAGAGGCGGAAGCTCCCGCTGCGGCAGAAAGGAAATCAGTATATCCAGATCCTTCTTGAGCATGCGCACCGCTTCCCCGTCGGTGCAGGGAAGTGTCCTGCGCATGAGCGCTCTTCCTTCGGGCGAGAGGCAATACTCCTCGATGCGTTCCCTTAGTCTGTAGAAATCAAGCCGCTGAAGGCTGTGTTCATGTGTTACCATTCGTTTTCGTCCTCATGACGGTACCAGTCGTTCTGCTTCTTTCTGCCGTTTTCGGATTTTTTCCACCTCATGGTCGATTCCAGTTCGACTCTAATCCGCAGATAGCTTTCATACCTGTCATGGTGAATGCGTCCGCCTCTTACAGCATCCCTGATCGCGCAGTTCGATTCATGCGTGTGCGTACAGGATGCGCCAAAGGCACAATTGCCGATCAGGGAAACCATTTCTGGAAAATAGGCGGCGAGATTGTCAGGGTCAATGCCTCTGATGGCCAGCCGTCTGAACCCTGGAGTATCGATGATGGCAAAGGATGAGTCCGAGGCATGCAGAAGTTCCGCCATGGTAGTCGTATGCCGGCCCCGGTTGAATTTTTCGGACACTTCGCCGGTTTTCCGCTGTGCTTCCGGAATGAGCAGATTGATGAGGCTCGACTTTCCCGCCCCCGACTGGCCGACAAAGACTGAAGTCTTTCCCAGCAGGTGTGCATGCAAAGCTGAAATGCCTTCTTTTGTCTGCGCCGAAGTCTGGAGGAAGGGCCATCCCAGTGACTCGAAAACCTTCAGTCGCTCCAATTCTTCTTCCGTAACCCCGAGATCGGTCTTGTTCAGCACGATCAGAAGGGGTACTTCAGCCTGCTCGGCCATTACGCTGACCCTGTCCACGAAGCGCGGGCGGAAGGGAGGCATGACGGTACTGGTTATGCAGACGACCTGATCGATGTTTGCGGCAAATGCCTGGTCGCTTTCGCCTTTTTCATTGTATCTTCCGAACACGTTGCGGCGCGGCAGAAGCCCGGTTACTACACCGTCCCTGCTGCCGAGGATCTGTACAGAAACGCGATCTCCTGCGGCAAGCGCATTGTACCATCCCTCCAGCGCATGGATGCGTTTTCCCTTCAATGTGCAGAGCCTTACCTCACCATCTTCGCAGAGCACGCGGGCATGGTGATTGCTGAACGATAGAACGGTGCCCTGCATGTTGTCTCTATGCATTTCGTTCAAAACAGTTCGGGCTCCGGCAGCCCATATCTGGAAGCCCAGATGCGGTAGGTGGCAATTGGTCCCTGCTCCCCCGTCAAGAAGAACCCTGTTTCAGCTTGTGCATTCGAAATGGTGCATGAGTCGTTTTCATGAGCAAGCATTCTGGACAGCTGACTGACCAGGGATTTTCTCGAATCGAGACAGCGTACTTCCGATACATTCTCCCGGGCCAGAACGGCATGTATAGCCTCTTCAAGATACACAATATGGCTCGATGCAATGACAATTCTGTCTGCACTGTGGTCAGTCACATAGGAAACATAGGGCAACACTGCTGCCTCTGCCGATTCCGCCCCTGCAAACAGAAATTGCTGTTCGACGAATTCGACCAGATCCTGAGAAGGAATGCGGAGTACTTCAACATCCGATGCCTCTTTTGCAACCAGATCGTCTAGAAACGAATCCTCTGCGGCGCGGGCAGTGGTGAGCATGGCGATCGTGCGCGTTTTCGAATCCCTTGCAGCCTGTTTGAGAGGCGGATAGACGCCGATAATGGGCAGCGATTGGTGAATAGCCTGCAATTCTCGGATGCCAACCTCAACCGCCGTCAAACACGAAAGAATGAGGATATCCGGCATGAGCCTGGCTCGTATTCTGCGGACACGTTCGAACAGAATGTTGCGTATCGATTCAGCAGTCTTGGTTCCGTAAGGGAAGCCGGCGTTATCAGCGACATAGAATACATCGGCATCTGGAAATGCTTCCCTCACCGCCTTGTAGTACGGCAAGCCTCCGATGCCGGAGTCCAACATGCATATCCGCATTCCAGCCTCTGGACCTCTCACTCAATTTCCGAACAGGGCATTGAACCTGTCTCTTGCGCCTTTTGAAGAAGCTTCGGCACCTGCGGTATGTTCCCGATAGAACCGCGGATCCGGAGAAAACCATTCACAGTGGTTTCTCTTTTCCTTGTCGGATACATAGTCGTCGATGTGTTCTCGACAATCCCAATGACTGCCAGGAGCATAGAACCTGCACATGAGGCACACATGGAGGTCTTTGCCACACTGTGGACAGGTATCGTTGAATCCCGGTTTCGAGCCATGGGGAAGCGGAGTTCCGCATGCATAACACATGCAGTAATTGTACATGGATGCCGCATGCATGGCAAGCAAGAAAGAACCACCTGCAGGACCTTGAGTTGCCAGGCTCGATGGAGTAGGCTGTAAGCATGTTCTCAGCAAGAGCGTGCGAGGTCCCTGGCTGTTCTCGCTTTGCATTTTTCGACAGCCGATTCTGTCATGTCCATCTGGCGGAAAGGGATCAGCTTGAGTTAAAAAAGGCATGCGACAGAATAAGGCAGCAGCAAACCATCATCAATCAGGTCCTCGATGACGCCATGCTCATGGCAGAGGATTTTTCGAGGCTGAAATTCATTGGCTGTTCGATCCGGAACGTGAAATTTCAGCATGTCATGTTTACCGGTGCTTCTTTCCGCCTTACGTTTCTCGATCATTCGGAATTTACTTCCTGCGATTTTTCAGGCATCGATGTGAATTTCTGCTCATTCGGCAACTCGAAATTCATCGACTGCAGTTTCGAAAATTCGGAGCTCATTCAGGCGAATTTCAACGGGTGTCATTTTATCGACTGCACCTTTTCATCGTCGAATCTCTATAATTCGCGATTCATGCTCTGTACGCTCGAAGAGGTACATTTCGACAACTGCGATTTCAAGCGGGCATTCTTTCTGCCTCGTTCCGAAAGAGGGACCACCTTCATCGGCTCGAATATTGCCGAAGCGGTACGTGACCTGGAGCATCTCTATCTATGAAAATATATCAGCATTATTCGATTTTCGGTTTTTCGAACTCCTACATCATCGGCAACGATGTGCATCAGAAGGCGCTTGTCGTTGACCCTGCCGAACTCACTCCTACCATGATTGAAAAGATCGAACAGAACCACTATAAGCTCGAGGCAATTCTCATCACCCACAGTCATGACCATCACATCCACGGGCTCAACACCATCATGAAAATCTACAATCCAGTCATCTATGCATCGAACGGCCGGTTGTTCGACTTCAGCTGCCGCAAGGTAAGAGATGGCGATAGTATCGAGTCAGCAGGTTTTTCCATTCGCGCTATTGCGGTACCGGGGCATTCCCAGGATTCGATCGTCTATCTTCTGGATGACCTCTTTCTGTTTTCCGGCGATGTGCTCCATGCCGGTCTCATAGGAAAGACCAATTCGGCATTCAATACCAATGCGCTCGCCCAGCGAATCAAGGAGAAGCTGTTCACCCTCTCCGGCAAAGTGCTCGTGTTCCCCGGACATGGGCCTCCGAGCACGATAGAAACCGAGCGGAATGCCAACATTTCATTTGAAAACGGTTTTGCCGACAAGGCGCGGCATTCATACGATTTTTTCGTGTAGCCTGGCAAGAGATGCAAAGGCCGCTATCCTTCGGCTCCAATGTCCCCGTATCATGACAAGATGGTTGCCGAGAGGCGCAGACAATAGTTCCGCTGCCTTTTCCGACGGCAGACGGATCACCGCTTGAGTTCGGCAGAGCCCTTCCTCCCGCGGGCTTTCCATGATCTGGGCTTCGGCATACCAGAGGCGATCCAATAATGCACCGCCTATGCGCACAAGGGTAACCGGTCCCTTATCGAACACTCCGGCGACCGCTACACCCAGCCCGGATTCGAAATGGCTGCGCAACCCATATCCTGCAAGGATGGAACGCGGGGCTGTACAGTGCGCGATCAGCATGGTGGCATCTTGCCCTCCGCCGATGTCGATCCGCGAAGGATTAGCCATCCAGCCAGTGGCGCCTGTAAGTAATTGCAGCCAGCGCATTGTGATAATGGAAGGAATATCCCCTTCACAGCCAGCGGGAATGCCCTCGTCGGAAAGTACGGAAAGCGCAAGGCAGCCGGTACTTTTATCGCCCAGCACCAGATCGAAACATCGAAGCGTAAGTGCGTCGAGGTGTTGTTTGCGGGCGAGATTCCTGAGGGCTTGGAGAATTTCGCTCGATTTTCGAAGGTCTTCTTCATTCGCCTCGCGGAAAAACTCCGCATCATCAAGGAGGCTCCGCAGTTGGTTTGCCTGCGTGCCGCTCTGTCTCAGTGATTCGAGCTCGGCTGTCAGCATTTCGAAGGGAATGTCCACAAGCGCGACGCCCCAGAGGCGGGAGGCCAGCGAGACTGAATGCCGCGAGGCGACAAGCCAATCCGAAGGGGAGCCGATGACACCGATCCGGGTTGATCGAAGGGCATATTGGGCTTTCGCAGAAGCGACTACATCTTCCAGCGCATTATTCTGGCTGTCGTCCTTCGGATCGACCTGGACGATGATCCCCTGGCCTCCGTCCTGGCCTACTCTGGCCAATATTTCGAGTGCAGCAGGAAGCGAGTTCTGTGAGGAATGAGCGAGCAGTACCACGGGAAGCTGACGTTCATACAGGCACTCTTCCTGGATGATCCGGAGCGCTTCCGCTTCGGTACCTCCTGTCAGAATGAACAGAAATAGCGGAAGATCCGGCTTTCTGTGGTGACGCCATAGGGAAGTTTCCAGCGCCTCTCCTCCCGCCGCCGCAAGCCTGGTCGAAAAGGCTGACGCTATCTGAGCTTTGCGCTGTGCGTCATGCAGTATCGAAGCGATGATTACATACTGAAATTCAGCCATATGCTACTCCTTCACCGGAGGCTGGTCTTTTGCGGTCTGCTTGCCATGTCCATTTCCTCAAGACAGTCCACCAGAAAACGATTGAGTATATCAAGACACCCCGGTTTGAGCGCAAGCCGATCCCCCCACACGACAAGCTGCATCTGCCATTTTCTCAACGTATTCGGAATGAGGTCCTGAACGCAGCAGCCGAAAAGCCGGGCGAATCTCGCGCCATCGATTCCCTGCCGCATGCGAAACCCCATCATCAGAAACTCGAAGGCTGCCGTGTCTTTTCCGACATGTTCGACGGCACAGTGTTCAGAATTGATTGCAGCCGGATCTTCCATGTAGAGATGAAGGTTCTTCGCAGTATTCAATCTCAGTACGGAACCGAGCTCCCCGCGAGGCATGCCGGGCGCCGAAGCAAATTCTGCATGAGCCAGCCCGGGCGCTGAATTCTGCTCTCCATGCGCCATGCAGGAAAGCGAATCTCCGATTTGAGCCGCCGGGTACAGCAGACCGCTCACAGCCCCTGCCCCAAGCCCGAGATAGGGCTCATAATTCCAGTAGCCGGCGTTATGGCTCGATTCATGACCGGGACGCGCATAATTGGAAATCTCGTACCGAACGAATCCCTTTTGGCCAAGGAAGGCATCGACATGTTTTCGAAGCCTGTAAAGCGTCTCTTCCCCGGGAGCTTTCAGCTCTCCCCGGCGAATGCTCCTAGCAAGAGGCGTGCCTTCTTCGATCGTCAGATCGTACACCGATAGATGGGATACGAAATCGGCAGCGCGGGCCAGTGAAGAGACGACGGAATCACCAGTCCTTTTGTCCTCGGGAACGGGAATTCCTGCAAGGAAATCTGCAGAAAGATCCCATGGCAGATCCCGCTGCACGAGCCTCTCGAGCGCATCGAGAGATGCATGCACAGAGCCTGTCCTGCCGAGAATGGGCCATTCCTCTTCCGACAAGGTCTGCATTCCCAGAGAAATGCGATTCACCCTGGTTTCAGTCAGAGTATCGATGATTGCCTCTCCAAGGCTTTCCGGATTTGCCTCGACAGTGAATTCGCAGGTTTCGCAGGCATACTGCCCGAGATTCTTCACTAGCCGCCCAAGAAGCGCGGGGCCCAAGACAGTCGGAGTGCCGCCGCCCACATAGATGCTCCGGAATGCTGCGGCATTGAATTGCGCCGCCCATCGTTCAGCCTGCCGCAGGACGGCATCGACATACGCCGACAGTACCGAATCGCCGACAGAATCAGCCCTTACCGAATAGAAATCGCAATAGGCACATTTGCCTGCGCAAAAAGGGATATGCACATACAGGCGCTGAACTGGAAATGGAGGTTGATCGGGAAAGATATCCGCTTTCATGCATCCTGCCCGATGACTTGAAATACAATGGTCAATGCAGAAACCCTGCTCTGGAGAGCGGCCAGACCCTGAACACCAGGCGTGCTTTCAGACTGGAAGCAGACACGGTGCCTGCCGGGAAAACGTCTTTCAATCGCGTATCCAGGGGATTTTCCTTGACCTGGATTTCGAACTCACGGGGATGCTTGTCGATTTTCTTTCGAATGCGGGCTGGATACGGAGCGCCAGATGCCTGACCGTAACGCATCTCCAGAGGAGAGGCGCGCTGAAGGGATACAAAACGAACAAGGATATCCACAAGCTGCAGAAATGGCGGAATGGTCCTGCCCGAGCTGTTCGCAATCAGCACGAGATCGCCTTCGCGAGGGCTTCCCAATATGCTGACAGGGCTGCCTTTAAACAGCGCGAAGTAAGGAACTCCCATAACCACATCGCCAGGCTCGAGCGCAGGCGAAAGAGAAACATCTGCAATCCGCCATGATTGGAACAAGAAGGTACGGATTCCTGCCGCAAGCAGGATGAACAGCATGATCCAGAGCATTGTCCGAATGCGCTGGCGTTTTCGTTCGATCTTTTCTGAATACCGGACAGGACGGCGGTTCATCGTTGTTGTACTCAGCGAATGGCACCCATGCGCCTGAACGGAAAATAGATAAACAGGGCCTTTCCGAGTACCTTGTCCTTTTTCACGGGTCCGAAATAGCGTGCATCGCGCGAGTTGTCCCTGTTGTCGCCCATTGGAAAGATTCTTGAATCGGGAATGTACCATCCATTTTCGTAGCGCTGAGCATTCCAGGAAGTGCGGTAGTCGGATGGGTTCGCATCTCTCATAACCGTGACACGAGTCATGTCGTATTGGAATGCATCCTTGTAGGCACTCTGTACTGAAGGCGTTCCGATCGATGCAGGAAGCGGCAGATTGAGCCCCGAATAGGCTGCAGCAACCCCGACCTTCTCGATTTCCGAATATTCCGAAGGAGAGACGAGCCGCTGGGTTCTCGCAGGAAGACCGATGCCTTCCATGATGCGCGCTTCGGGAAAATAAGCTTCCGCTCCCCGCGGCTTAATGAACACTTCACCCTTCCTTATTCTCAGCATGTCTCCACCAACTCCTATCGCCCGTTTGACCAGATAGTGAACGCGCGGTTCCCCCGTAGGCTCTCGGTCGATATCGACGAGGGTAAAGGTCACCATGTACAGCATCTGCTGGATGATCGTATAGAGCGGCCCGCGCGAAAGATATGATGGATTTTCGAAAATGATGACCCTGCCGCGTGATGGCCTGGCAAGTCCGGGAGTCTTGAGTACGCCGGGAAGCAGTTCGGGACCATAGGAAAATTTGTCGACAAATATCATATCCCCTATAAGGAGGGTCTTTTCCATGGAACCCGAAGGAATGCGGTAGGCTTGAAACAGATATTGATTGATGACGAGCACTACGCAGGCTGCCCAGAGTATGGCGTAGATCCAGTCGACAACCGGATGGCGGGCCTGCTGTTTCATTTTCGCCCTGAGGGAGCGGCGCTTGCGCCACGTAAGCCAGCGCTCGGCGACGATAACCAGGCGGTCCGGTAAATGTTCGCGCTTCATCTCTGAATGAAGCTATCATGCACGCATGTCGTTGACAAGGTGGGTGCCTTCGGCTAGGCTTTTATCCCGATGAAAGAACACCAGAAAATCACCGAAGAGGATATCGCACAGGCGCGTGTGATGCTCCGCCCGATCGCGGGCATCCAGCCGAGGGTATATGTGAGCGCGGCGGCTGCCCTGCTCTGTCTTTTCATTCTCTTCTTGATTCTGGTATACCCAGGTCTTCGAGATCCTTCGGTCATGATGAAATTCAAAGGAAGCCCGCAGGGGGCAGGCGTTTTTGTCGACGGCCTATATGCGGGAAACACGACCGATGGTCTTCGCATCGTTCCGGGAAGTCATGAGATTGAAATACGGAAAACCGGATTTTCAACCTTCACCAGCCAAGTCAGCGTACCGCGCCGAATCTTTGGGACACTTCTGGTTCCTCCGTCGATGTCCATGAGCTACTCGCTCGCTCCTCAGTCCGTAGATGCAGTGTTGAAGCCGGCATTTGAGGAATTTGCCAGGTGGGCGCGTACGGGTAAGCCGAGTGCTGTGTACCAGCTTCCCGCCGTGCTGTCCGAAGCTGCAGCCGATCTTGCCGGCTCAAGTGCAGACTTTTCCCGGCAATTGCGGTACTCGACGGCCAGGAGTCTGGCCGCGGCAGCTCTGGCCGTCGCATCCAACCCGGTCTCGGTGCGAGACAGCATCCGCGCCTCAGCATCGATCGCTTCCCCCCAGGCAAGCCCGCTGGCATATATTGCTCTCGCACGCTCGGCAATCGCGGCGATCAGCCGGGATGGCAATGGCGCGATCGTCCTGGCGGATATCACCGCCGGCGCTCAGACAGGCGAAGATCTGTACAGCATTGCATCAAGGGTATCGGGAGAGCGGCGCGCGCTCCGCCCCCAGCCGCCTGCCACTGCCGGAACCGTCACTGTCGGACCTCATCGGTTCGTGCTCTTTTCGGGCGCAGATACGAACTTCCCTGTTACGACCCAGGAAGGATTTGCCGCACAGGTCCACGTATCGGTGCCGCTTTTCGGCATGGCTGTCACCGAAGTCACCAACCGCCAGTTCGCGCTCTTTCTGGAAAGCAATCCTTCATGGAAACCCGATCGACGAGCCGAGCTGATCGCCCGGGGACTTGCGGATGAAGGATATCTTGCCGGTTTCGATCCTGCCCGGCTCGATGACAGGCCGGTCACAGGAGTCTCCTGGCATGCTGCCCGGGCTTACTGCGAGTGGCTTGCCAAATCGGCACCCCCGGGATGGGAGGTCGTGCTTCCTTCCGAAGCGGAATGGGCTGCAGCGGCGGCGGCATCGGCACCACACAGCGAAGGATTAGGCGTCTTTTCCGATATCTCCGATACAGGACCGGCTCTGGTTGGTTCGCGCGGCATGGACCGGGCCGGGCTTGCCGACATGTTTGGCAACGTGTGGGAATGGACAGCGGATGGATACCGCGCCTATCCCTGGATTACGGACGGCTCGGGCTATGCATCGGAACTTGTGGATGCCATCGACAGCAAGGTGGTGCGGGGAGGCTCATGGGCAAACAAGGCTGAACAGATCGGGCTCTCTTCCCGCGGACCGGTTCCGGCCTCACATGCTTCGGAATTTCTGGGATTCAGGCCCGCACTGAGGAAACGATGAAATCGGACAATCCCGTCAAGATCATTGCTCAGAACCGCCGCGCACGTTTCGATTATGAAGTTGACGAGCGTTTTGAATGCGGCATCGAACTTCGGGGAACAGAAGTGAAATCAATAAAAGAAGGAAGAGTCAGTTTCGGCGATGCCTTTGCGGAAGTAAAGAACAACGAAGTCTGGCTCAACAATCTGCACATTTCGGAATATCCCCATGCATCGATGTTCGGCCATGACCCCGACAGACCCAAGAAACTTCTCCTCCACCGACAGGAAATCAAGCGCATCGACCGCAGGGTGCGGGAAAAAGGATATACCCTCATTCCACTGAGCATCTATCTGTCGCATGGCCTCGTGAAGCTCGAACTCGGACTGTGCCGGGGCAAGAAAGCCTACGACAAGCGCGCCGACATCAAGGCTCGCGACATGGACCGTGAACTGCGCCGGAATTTCCGCCTCAAGGACTGGTGAGGGAAGATGCGTATTACCGGCGGAAAGTACTGCGGACGAACCGTCAAGGTAACCGAAGGGGATTTGCGAATACGGCCTGCAATGGATCGGATGCGCGAATCGGTATTTGCCGTGCTGGGGAACCTGACCGGACTCTCATTCTGCGATCTCTTCGCAGGATCCGGAATAATCGGCCTTGAAGCGGCGTCGCGCGGCGCATATCCTGTCGTCTGTATCGAAAAGGACCGCAAAAAGTTCCCTACCCTGCTCGAAAATGCCAATATTGCGGATCCTCCAATCCAATGCCGCGCCATGCCAGCCGAAACCTTCATTCTAAGAAACAGAACCCCCTTCGACATTGTGTTTCTCGATCCGCCCTTCGATTACCGATTCAAGCTCGAACTGCTCGAACGACTCGCCCGCTCGCCCTCCCTTCATGAAAAAAGCTTCGTGCTGATCCACTTCCCTGCGGAGGACCGCCTGCCGGAGCAGGTTGGAAATCTGCATGCCGAAGACACCCGTATTTACGGAAGATCGCTGGTCCGTTTCTACCGCAGGCGGGGTTCCAGCCCGGCCTGAATGCTCCTCTGCCCTGCCTGCATTGTCATTCATTGTTGCATGAAATGGAATTATCAGGTATACTAATAATAGAAAGACGGAAAGACCTCCAGCAATTAAAAATGAGCCCATATGGGCTGCATGTAAAAATACCTTTCCGCCACAGAGGTAAAAGTCATGAGCGATGAACTTGCTTCTCTCCCCTACAATGACGATTTTTTTGAAGTTCCTGCAGAAATTCAGGAAGAAAACACCGAGATCGCCGAGATATCCAAGAAAGGATACCAGCTTCTCAAGGAAAACCGCTTTGATGAAGCGGTAGAGTGCTTTGTCCAGATTCTTGACAAGGACAAGGAAAACAACTACGCCCTGGTGGGCATGGGCGATGCAGCCCGCAAGCAGGGACGATTCAAGGAAGCGGCCGACTACTACCGCCGCTGTCTCGTGTTCCATCCCGGCAACAGTTATGCCTTGTTCGGCCTTGCTGATTGCTACAAAGCCCTCAACCAGTTCCAGAAAGCCATCGAAATCTGGGAACAGTATCTTCTGCACGACAATACCAACATTACAGTGCTGACCCGCGTAGCCGACGCATACCGGAAAGTCCACGACTTCCGCAAATCCAAGGCGATCTACCACCGCGTCCTGGAACTCAATCCAGACAACCACTATGCACTCATCGGCCTCGGGCACCTTCACTACGACTTCAAGGAGTACAAGGAAGCGCTTTCCTACTGGCAGCGCATGGTAGAGCTTGAAGGCGAGAATGTTGACATCCGCGTCCTCACTGCCATCGGCAACTGCTACCGCAAGCTCAAGCATTTCGACAAGGGCATTCCCTATTTCGAAAAAGCGCTGGAGAAAGAACCGAACAACTTCTATGCGCTGTTCGGCATCGCAGACTGTTACCGCGGCATTGGCAGGCAGAACATGTCCCTTGTGTACTGGAACAAGATCCTCGAGCAGGATCCGAAAAACAAGGTCATTCTCACGCGCGCCGGCGACGCCTATCGCAACATGGGCGACTATGAGAAAGCAACCGAGTACTACCAGAATGCGCTCAATATCGAATTTGACATCTATGCGGTGCTCGGACTTGCAGTCATCGCCCGCCAGCAGGGAAAATACGAAGAGGCGATCGCCAGCCTGCGCTCTCTCTTGCAGAATGACCCGAAGAATTACCGGATCTACGTCGAGCTGGCTCAGACCTATCTCATGAACAACCAGAAACAGCAGGCTGTCGAAACCCTGGTCTCCTTTCAGCAGTTGGGCATAAAGAATCCTGTCATTTCCGAAGCACTTGCAAAGCTTACCGGCCGCGCATGAATCCGCTTGTCTACCCGAGCGGCCTTTCGCTCGCCGAAACGGCCGCTCTTTTCCCCGAAGAACCTGCCTATCGCGCCCGCCAGATGTATGCCTGGTTTTCCAAGGGCGCAGGCTCGTTCGATCATATGACCAATCTCCCCGCTTCCCTCCGCCAGCGCCTTGCAGAACGTTTTGGAGGGAAGGTGCGCTCTTCTTCGGTGTCCCGGGAAATGGTGGATGAAGATGGCTCTCTCAAACTCCAGATTCGTCTCCGGGATGGTGCGGCCGTCGAATGCGTGCTCCTCGAGGACATCGAAGGACGCAAGACCGCCTGCCTTTCCAGCCAGGTCGGATGCCCCATGGGATGCGCATTCTGCCGCACAGGTTCACTCGGATTCCTGCGCAATCTCGGTCCCGATGAAATCCTCGAGCAGTACCATTTTCTCAAGGAGCGCAGAGGATTCATTTCCAATGTCGTGTTCATGGGAATGGGCGAGCCCATGCTCAACCTCGATGCGGTGAGAAAGGCGATTTCACTTCTTTCGGATCCTGAAGGAATCGGCATGTCCCTGCGGAAAATAACCATTTCAACCAGCGGGGTGGTTCCCGGCATCCTTTCGCTTGCGGAAAAGGGACCGCATGTAAGGCTCGCCATATCGCTGACCTCGGCTGATCCCGAGCTCCGCTCCAGCCTCATGCCCGTCAACCGCACATGGCCACTCGATACTCTCAAACAGGCGCTTCTTCGCTACCAGCAGGCCACCTCGGACCGCATTACCATCGAAGCGGTTATCATGGGAAACGCGAATGCGCACCCTGAAGACGCACAGATGCTGGCGGAGTGGATAAGCCCCCTCAAGGCCCAGGTCAATCTCATCGCATGGAATCCGATCGAAGGAATGCCGTTCGAAACCCCCTCCCCTCGCCAGATGCGCGAATTCGCCCGCATTCTGGACGAACGGGGCATCGTTACTGTTCAGCGCATGAGCCGCGGCCGGGGCGTGATGGGAGCCTGCGGCCAGCTGGGAGACACGCTCAGAGCCGGGGGCGATCAGCTCATACCCTGACGGCCTGCCTTCCGTTCGAGCCGGGCTATGCGGTGATCGATCCGGGCAGGCTCCAGGTCCCTGGGCGGTTTTTTCTGTCCTTCTTTCTCCACCAATACACGTGCCTTTCTGGCCCAGTACAGCGCTTCATCTGCCCTCCGCAGGCGGTGTTCGTAGAGCTTTGCCCGGGCAATGCAGCCTTCCGGCGATTCATCCATGGCAAGAACCGTGGCTGCCAGAAGCTTGTCGTCCCGCTTCCTCCATGCCCATGCAGCCAGATGGCGCAAAGCCCTGGATCTGGTCTCTGCATCGAGCCAGGAACCGGTCTGACCATCACGCACCCTGACAAGAACATCCCGCGCATCCTCTTCGCGCCCTGCTTTCGAAAGAATCCTGAAAATGGCTGAAGGATCTGCGGAAAGCTCTTCGATCGCCCAGTCCGGATCCCTGTATGCCCGAATGACCATGCGGTGCAGTCCTGCCAGCGATACCACATCCTCGGCATTATGGTACCAGACCCGCTCCAGCAGTGCTTCCTGCGCTTCTGTCAATCGTTCTGCCTTCACCGCTTCGAGCCAGATACGGGGCACCATGAAGCCGGGCACATCATTTTCACGCGTCCTGTCGAGAAGAAAAGACTCACAGTACTGAAGAGAACATGATTCCAGCGTCCGCCCCCACAGCCTGCGGCAGTCGCGCAGAACATCGTGGTGACGGAATGCCCCGAGGATTCTTCGGTTCATGATGCAGCGGGTCTGCAAAAGCGGCACATCGAAACAGGCGCCGTTATAGCTGACAATTGTCTCCGCTGAAGATAGATCGCCGATAACCGCATCGAGAAAATCGGGCTCACCGGGAAAGTCTTCAAGGTACACCTGCCTGAGCAATATCACCACTCCTTCCACAGTACCTGTGGTGCAGAGAAATGGAACAGTCCCGGAACCTCCCGAAAGGCCCGTGGTTTCCAGATCGAAATAGACACAGCCGGAGAGCTCCGCCGATTCCGTCGCAAGATCAGCGCCGCGGCACAGACCTGGAACAGGTCGTTCAATTTCCCGGCGCCATACAAGAGGTGCAGTTTCTTTCCATCCGCCGGCGCGGAGCACACGAGCTGCCCCGCTTGCCCGCGTATCTCTCTGCGGTTTCGGCAGTACATTCGATACTGAAAAGTCCGCTTTATCCGGCACCCCGGCTGTTCTGCCGGCAGTTCTCAGAAGAGCAAGACGTTCTTTCAGATTCATCCGTGCATCATCCCCTGAATAAGCTCGAACGCAATCTCCTTGTGATCCGATCCAGCAGCATCGACGCCGATACATGATGGACAGCCCGAGCGGCAGCTGCATCGCGCAATCCGCTCGCCTGCAGAGGCAAGCACTTCGAGGATTCTGCCTTCGAGCGCTTCGGCAAGCCCGGTTCCTCCAGGATACCGATCGTAGAAATACAGCACCGGCGAACCGAAAAACGGATCCCTTGCCCGTGTCGATACGCCGATATCGCGGGCATCACAGAGAATCGAGGCTGGTGCAAGTTCCCTCACAAGGCGCCCGATACCCCTGAGTACCGCATCCGCTTTTTCCGGAGGCAGACCGGACAGCAGTTCCCCCGCTTCCCGCTCGAGCTCTGCTGCAAGCATCAGCGCTCTTGTCTGCATTTCTTCAGGGGGAAGCCAAATCTCTCCATATCCGATATTTTCGTTCGTCGAAAATCGGAGCTTCTTGAATTTTTCGACCTGGCTGCGGACCAGAACATCACCCAGCACCTGCTTCCAGCTTCCCAGCCTCTTCACGGCGTCTTCGGTCAGCACCTCGATATCGCGCTTGACAATCGAATCGGTCCAGTAATCCACATCGCTCCGCTCTACCAGACAGATGCGCTTTTCCACATCGAGGCTCCTGACCAGATACTGCGTCCCAAGATGGATATAGACTGCATTTTCGAAGAGCAGTTCCTTGGCGCTCGGACGGTCCATCTCGCCGATGACGTCGTGGCGGCCGTCCGTGCAGTCTATGATGATCACGTTTTCGGTCGTCGCCGAGCGCAGAGAAATCTTTTCGCCGGGGTATCCTTCTGCAGACCAGAAATACTTGCCGGCGGCATGGCGGACGATGCCCTCCTCCTCGAGATAGGCAAGGGCCTCGCTGGTAAGCTTTGCAGCGGCTTCATTGGCCGGATCCGGCGAAAATGCTTCACCATCGGCAAAGGGGAGCTCGAAGGTCGCGCATTTGAGATGGTCGGTAAAAATGTAGGGATTGGCAATATCGATATGTGCCTGTTCGGGCGCTCGCGAGAGGAAATACTCGGGATTGGCGGCGAAGTATTGATCCAGCGGCGCAGAAGATGCCACATAGACCACCACCGACATGCCGGTACCCCGGCCAGCCCGTCCTGCCTGCTGCCAGAATGAGGCGATGCTTCCCGGATATCCGGTAACGACAGCGGCATCCAGCCCTCCGATATCGATACCCAGTTCAAGCGCATTGGTCGAAACGACGCCGTGGACACTTCCTTCCCGCAGGCCTCTCTCGATTGCCCGCCTTTCGGAAGGCAGAAGCCCTGACCGGTATGGTTTGACAACAATGCCATAATTCCTGTTGTAGGGATTCTCCAGTTTCTTGTTGAGATAGCTGGCGAGAAGCTCAACCTGCAGACGCGAACGGGAAAAGAGAATCGTGCGAATGCCCTTTTTCAGAAGCCAGAGCATGACGCGTTCGGCTTCCAGCGAGCTTGAGCGGCGTATACCCTGCACCATATCGACGATCGGCGGGTTGTAACAGTACAGAACCTTTTCGCCCGAGCTGGCACCATTTTCTTCAATAAGCTGTACCGGCCTTCCGATATGTCTCGATGCCAGCTGTTCCGGATTGGCGACCGTTGCCGAAGCGAAGATGAATCGCGGCTCGGCTCCATAAAAATGCGCAATCCGTATCAGGCGGTGCAGAACATGGGCAACGTGACTGCCAAACACTCCCCTGTAGGCATGCAGTTCGTCGATAACAACAAACTTGAGGTTTGAAAAAAAGCGGATCCATTTCGTGTGGTTCGGCAGAATGCCGCTGTGCAGCATGTCTGGATTGGAGATGATGATGCGGGAAGCGATTCTGGCCTTGCTCCTGATGTCTGCGGGGGTGTCGCCGTCGTAGGTATTGACCGCAAGCCCGAGGCTTCCAGCCAGAGAAATTTCGTTGAGCGCGCTCTGCTGGTCCTGCGAAAGCGCTTTTGTAGGAAAGAGATACAGCGCCCTGGCATCAGGGTCCTCTAGAAGGGTCTGCATGACAGGGAGGTTGTAGCAGAGCGTCTTGCCCGAAGCTGTAGGTGTTACCACCACGAAATCCCTGCCAGCACGGGCGAGCTCGTATGCCTGCTTCTGATGAATGTAGAGCTCGCGGATGCCGCGCGCTTCAAGCGCCTGGCGCAGCTCGGGCTTCAGATCCTGGGGCAGGGGTGCAAGCCGTGCCTGGCGCGCGGGCAGTCTGGATACCCAGGAGAGAGCGCCTTCCTCCTTTATCCACGCTTCAAATTCTGTCAAAAGGTTATTTGCGGATTCTGGATTCATAGGGTATACTGTAGCCACAGAGCAGCAAAAGGTAAATCGGCAAAAGCCGGGAAGGAGCAGGTATGGCAGAAATTCTTTCAATCGTGTTGGGAGGAGGCAAAGGAACCAGGCTTTTCCCTCTCACAAAAGAAAGATCCAAGCCCGCAGTTCCTTTCGGCGGCAAGTACAGGCTTGTGGACATCCCGATTTCAAACTGCATCAATTCAGGCTTCAAGAAAATCTATATCCTCACGCAATTCAACTCGGCATCTCTGCACCTTCACATTTCACGATCCTACAAATTCGACCACTTTACGCGCGGCTTTGTGGAAATCCTGGCAGCGGAACAGACACCCGTGCACTCGGGCTGGTATGAAGGCACTGCCGATGCCATCCGCAAGAACCTCATCCATTTCAGGCCCCACAACCCTACCCATTATATGATCCTTTCGGGAGACCAGCTGTATCGCATGGATCTGGGAGCGATGTTCAGAAGCCATCTAGAATCCAGAGCGCGGCTTACGGTTGCTGGTACCCTGGTGACGCGGGAAGCGGCCAGCGCCCTCGGTATCATCAAGCTCCGGCCGGATGGGAGTATCGATAGTTTTCTCGAAAAACCCGGGCCCAGCCGGGATATCCATGAATTCGAAGTACCACAGGCCCTGCGCCCCGGTGATGCCGCTCCCGAGAAGAAATACCTTGCAAGCATGGGCATCTATGTTTTCGATGCTTCGCTGATCGAAGAGGCGATGCGCATGGATGCCAACGATTTCGGCAAAGAGATCATTCCCGCCATTGTCGAGAAAGAACGGGTCAATACCTATGCATTTGCAGGTTATTGGGAGGACATAGGGACCATCAGCAGTTTCTATGAAGCGAACATCGGGCTTACCGACATCAACCCGCAGTTCAATTTCTATGACGAAACGAGGCCTATTTACACCCACATGCGCAACCTGCCAGCCTCCAAAATCAATTTCTGCACGCTTAATCAGGTCCTTGCCAGCGATGGTTGTATCATCACCAACGCCTCAATCAGCCGATCCATCGTTGGAATCCGCACCATCATAGAATCAGGCGCAAGCCTGGACGGGGTTGTCTGCATGGGTGCCGACTATTACGAAACCGAGGCTCAGAAGGCCGAGAACCGCAATCGCGGCGTACCCAATATCGGCATCGGAGGCGGATCCATTATAAGAAAAGCCATTATCGACAAGAATGCGCGGATCGGTTCGAACTGCCGCATAGGCATAGACCCGCTTCCCAGAGAGGATGGCGAATATGCAACCCATTATATAGTCGATGGCATCATCGTCATCCCGAAAAATCAGGTCGTTCCCGACGGGACGGTAATCTGAGCTAGCGCCTCAGTTGGATTGGCGGCCGCGTGTTACCAGCGACATCGCTTCGGCCAGCGCAGGATCGTCCCTGAGATAATGCTCAGCCACTTCTGCTTCGGTCAAACCTTCGAGCTCGTGGCTCATATAGTGAATCCAGGTCTCGTCTTCGCGGGTGGGCACCTCGATTTTCCTGCACCAGTAATCGGGCGTAATCGGCAGTCGCTGGGGGATATATTCGCGCACCTTGTAGTCATGTACTGCGATTTTGATGTCATCGCGGGGAAGCCCCCGCTCCATGATCACGCGGGCAAGATAGTTGATGGTTCGCCCTGAATCGAAGACATCGTCGACCAGCAGTACTCTGTCGCCATGCCTCAGAAAATCGGGGTTGTAGGTCCATCCATCGATCCTGATCGTTTCTTCCTGGTTGAATCCCGTATAGGACCGGGCAACGACCGCTGCATAGAATACCGGCCGCTCCGATCGAACGAACTTGAAATATTCGCTGATGACATTTCCCATGTATGCACCGCCGCGCAGGGAAACATAGATCACATCGGGGATAAATCCATCCTTGTAAATGCGGTAGGCAAGTTTGATCGCGTTGTTGCGGATCGTGTCGTAGGAAACGAATTCCTTGTGCATAGCGTCCCTTCTAAATAATGGAAGCCTCCAGGTGGAGGCTTCCGGATACGGAATGAACCGCTGGTGAATTCGAAATATATACCTACTTCCCTACATACGCAAGAGTCTCGACTGTCTGGCCATCACGATTCACCGTAAATACCAGACGATTATGCCTCTCTTTCGCCAGCACCTCGTAGAATTCCCTGAGATCGCCCACGGGCTTCCCATTGATGCGCGTAACGATATCCCCCGCCCTCAGGCCCATGCTGGCAGCAGGAGACCTGGCGAGCACATCGACGACCAGAGCCCCCTTGATACCTGCAGGCAGGTCCTTTTTCGTTACTGAATCGGATTTGAGCGATATAAGCGTAGCGCCGGGGAAGATATTCGCATTGTTCCCTGCGATATTCTTGTCCCTCAGCTCGATTTTTGCGCTGATCGTGAGAGGGCTTCCCCGCCTTATCAGGTCGAAGCGGGCCGTAGTCCCCGCCTTGAGATCTCCTACAAGCCTGACAAGATCTTCGGTAGTCTCCACAGCTTTTCCATTGACGGCGGTAATGAAGTCGCCAGGAAGAATACCTGCCTTGTCCGCTGGACCATCAATGAATACATGACCGACGAGCGCGCCTTTCTTGCCCTCGATGCCAAGTTCCTTTGCGCTCGCCTTATCCTTTGCAATTTCAGACAGACTTACACCGAGCCATCCATATTTGATGGAACCATGTGCGATGAAGTCATCGATCGCCTCTTTTACGTTGTTGATGGGAATGGCGAAACCGAGGCCTACCGAACCGCCGGTCGGCGAAGCGATCCATGTATTGATACCGATAACCTCTCCCCTGATGTTTACCAGGGCACCGCCGGAATTGCCCTTGTTGATAGCTGCATCGGTCTGAATGAAGTCATTGATGTTGCCTTCGGGGCCGCCCCTGCGCCCAAGGGCACTGATGATGCCGGCAGTGACCGAAGAGACATAGCCGAAGGGGCTTCCGAGAGCGATGGCCCAGTCACCTACCTGTATTTTCGAAGAATCGCCCAGGCGCGCGATCACGATATCGGCATCATCGGTTTCGAATTTGACGAGCGCGATATCCTTTCGTTCATCGGTACCGACCAGCTTCGCATCGTATTCGCGGCCATCGCTGAGCTTGACTGTGATTTTAGTCGCATTTCCCGCTACGTGGTGATTGGTGAGCACATAGACGGTCTTGCCGGTTCTCCGCACAATCACTCCGGAACCGAGCCCTTCCTGCGGATACTGCTCCGGGCTCGAATCAGGGCCGAAGAAGAAATCGAAGGGGAACTGCGGCGTCTGATTCTTGTCTGTCGTTTTCTGACCGCCTTCGATCACGTCGATTTCAACAACTGCCGGCAATACGCTCTTCGCAATGTACCTGAATGCATTCTGGACCGCTTCGGCCTGCGCGAGAGCCGCTTCGGTATCGGGTCCCGGTACCATTGCAGGAGACTCAGCCTGCACTACAGGGAGGCTCGCGGCAACACCCGCCTGCGGCTGGGCTCTGAACATGAATGCAAGGGCAAATCCGATGACGATGCCCAGAATCACCAGATTCGCGATGAAAAAATTCCTCGAATAGAGTTTTCTGGTAAATGACATAGTGATGAATCCTCCCGCTATAAGAAAGGAAATTCGGTTCTATCCTTAATAATACTGAAAAAACCGAAAATCGGGGAACGTTACAAGTCGGATTTACCAGCGAGTCAGCACTTCGCAGCCGGATTCGGTCACCAGAATGGTATGTTCGAAATGTGCTGAAAGGGAACGGTCGGCAGTGACGACAGTCCATCCGTCCTCCAGGACGCGGACCTCGCTGGTACCGATATTGATCATGGGCTCGATGGCGATGACCATACCAGGCATGAGACGGGGGTTGGGGCCGCTGGATACATAGTTGGGAATCTGGGGATCCTCATGCATGGCGAGGCCCACTCCGTGGCCGCAGTATTGCCGCACCACCTTGAATCCATTCGCTGTCGCATGCGAGAACACAGCCCGCGAAATATCGGAGACTCTGGCATGAGGCTTGACCTGCGCTATGGCGCGGTCAAGACATTCCTTCGTCACAGTGACAAGCTTTTGGGCTTCGGGGCTGACGTTCCCCACGGGCACAGTAATGGCAGCATCTGAAAAATAGCCCCCAAGATCAATGCCGCAATCGATTCCAACAATATCGCCATCGGTAAGGGGCCTGTCATCGGGTATTCCGTGGATGACCACTTCATTGACTGATACGCAGAGCGTTGCCGGATATCCCTCATAGCCGAGAAAGGCCGGCTTTCCGCCATGATCCATGATGTAGCGATAGGCAAGGCGGTCGAGCTCCCTGGGAGTGATCCCCGCCCTGACCATGGGGACTAGGACTGCATAGAGCTCGGAGAGCATTCGGCATGACTCGCGGATACCTCTGATCTGGCTTTCATTCTTTATCCGGATCATGCATGCCCCCCTCTTCACTCCGCTTTATCGCATCGAGCACTCCATTGACAAAACGATAGGATTCATCACTGCCGTATTCCTTGGCTATTTCTATCGCTTCATCGATGCTGATGCCGGCAGGAATGTCTTTCTGGTAGAGAATGCTGTAGCACCCGACACGGAGAATCGCGAGGTCGACTTTTCTCAGCCGGTCGAATGTCCAGTGTTCAAGATTCTGCTTTATCAGCGCATCGATCTCTTCGATGCGTTCGATGGTACCGGCAATGAGAAGGCGCGAAAAAGCGAGCACGTCGGTTTCGTACTGGCTCAGTTTCTCCGGATCTAGCCAGGAAAAGGACAATAGATCCTCTAGCGGATTGTGCGTCATGTCCCAGGCATAGAGAGCCTGAACTGCAAGAATCCGCGCTTTTCTTCTCGAGGCCACGTTTCGCTCCTCACCAGTTCAGGTTTTCCGTATAGATCTTGATAGTAGCTTCTTTTCTGAGGGCCTGGATGAGATCCGCTTCGGTTTTATCCATGAACTGCTGTTCCTTTTCCGAAGCCAGCTGATAGGCAAGAAATTCCTGAACAGTCATGTTCTGATTGCCAGGAACGGTGTCTGAAAGAGTAAGTTGTTTCTGCGGAATGAATTCATTCACTTTGACGATGCGGAATCCAGTGGGGGTCTGGATCACCGGCGTGATCTCTCCCGGTTTTGCTTTGAATACCGCGTCGAAGAATTCCGCGCCGAAAATGGTTTTGCTCTGGGCGGTCTTTTCCAGATAGAGCGAAGGAATGGCCTTGTACCCCGAAGAATTGCCGGCACGCAATACATACTCGTCAAATTTCGAGGGATTGCTTTTCAAGGCCGATGCAATGGAATTGATGAGCTCCCTGGCTTTCGCAATTTCCTGATCGATCTTGCCCTTCGTATCGATATAGATGACGCTTATCCTGAGAGTGTCGGGCCTGACCAGAGAGGCTTTGGCAAGGTCGTATGCCTTGAGTATGTCGTCGGCAGTCGGAGGCTGGAGCGCTTCTTTCAGTTCGTCGAGCTTCTTTGTCTGCACATAGGTCTCGAACAATAGACGCTGGCGAACATAGACCTTGGGATCCACAAATACGCCAGAGGCTCTAAGCGATTTTTCCAAATCCGCATCCGTGGCATTCGGGCCCAGCTGGCTCTTGAGCTGGGCAAGCGCCGCATTCACCTGGGAATCGGTTACTGCAATTTTTTCGCGCTCGCAGAACTGCAGAAAAAGCATTGAGTTGATCCGTGCATCCAGCACATCCTTGCGCTGATCGACAGCCATCTTGAGGCCCGTTGCATTTTCAAGACGTTCTACATCGGCTCTGAGCTGGCGCACTGAAATGACTTCCTGCTTGATGAGCTTGATGGTAGCCGCTGGTTTGTCGATGCTGGTCTGAGCCGCAAGCGGAGCAGCGGCAAGCACACAGATGATGAGTGAAATCGCGAAGGTCCTTTTCATATTGCCTTACTCTCTTTCTTGTCACAACATTCAGGAAACATGGTTCCGTTCCCTGGCCTGCCCTGCGGCACGCTGCACTTTTGCCCTCAATGCTGAAATCCCGGCCAGCTTTGGATAGGTCGCTTCAATCTGCTGAAGTGCCTTGGCTGCGGCTTCCGATTCACCACGATGCAGGAGCAACTCGATTTTTTTTCGCAAATACTGCGCCGTTTCCCGGGGCGCAATGTCTAGTTCGATGACTTCGTCGAGCCTGTCGAGATAATCGTCTTCATCTATGCGGCCAGGGAGCTTTTGAAGCACAAGCATACGGAACTTGAGCGCGACCACATCGAAGAAGTACCTGAACCAGGGCTTTTCAAGTTCCATTTTGATGATTTTCTTGTATATCTGATAGGCTTTAATATATTTGCCGCGTCGCTCGTATTCTTCGGCAATGCAATATTCCGCATCCATCGCTTCGCCGCGCTCGAGCCAGCGTTCGAGTCTGAAATCGGCAAATGTCTTGCAGCGTTCATACACAGCGAGCGCTTCATCGTCCAGATTGTGCAGCAGATCATAGACTATGAGACGGGCCTGGCTTTCCGGGTCATCAGCGCGCTGTTTGAGAAACTCGCGATAGTCGAAGCCGCGGCTTTCGCGCTCGCGCTTTCGTAGATCGCGATCGTATGCCCGTCGTTTTTCTGCATCGGAAAGCGTCTTGTACGCTTCGAGGATGAGGCGCATGGCAGATTCTCTCAGAGTTGCCGAAGGCGCCTTTTCTCTGCTGTTAGTGCTTTCGGATGAGTACATGTCGGGATGGAGGCGTTTTGCCTGGCGGCGGAACGCGCTCTTTATATCCTGGGGGCTCGAATCGGGATTCACCCCAAGAATTTCATAGTAATTCTTCATTGCTTACCTGCGTGTGAGAGGGGTTTCCCGGATAATGCGGGCAATGTCACCAGCATTGGAAGCCATTTCGCTGTCGACAACGACCAGCCCCTCATGCTCCAGTATATTCATCAAGGTGCGAAGCGAGTGACCAGGCCTGAAGCCGGACTTCCGAACGATGGCAAGACAGCGCTTGCCCATAAGGCCTTCAGCTTTCGAAAGCACTGCGGCAATATGCGCCGGAATGCCTCCGAAGAGATTGCCTGGTTCTGTCATGAAGACAAGAAAATCGCACGAGGACATGCCATCGAGAGATTGTGCCTTCACTGACGCATCATGTCCCAAATCGGCAAATGACTGCCGTGCAACATCAGCAAGTCGAGCGAGGCTTGCTGAACCTTGACAGAACACTCCAATCCGCATGTTGTAAACTAAACATCCCTTTTATCGTTCGGGTTACACCGCATCGATGCCGGGCTCAATGCCCTCATCCACCATTTGCATAGCAAAAAGCACGGAAACGGAACTCTCTATCCCGCTCCCGTGCCATGAATGTTCGACGCTCGCGCGTTTCAGCGCTTGTCAGGGATTCATTTCCCTGCAGGAGCGGCCGGCTCAGCAGCCTGATCTTGCGGAGCCGCAGGCTGAGCGCTCTGATTGTTCCACCATTCGCTGGTTGCGGTCTGCTGGGTCTGCTGTTCGACGACTTTCTCAACGTTGCCGGTGGGCGACTTGTTCACCACAGCCAGGGCAAAGGCTGTCACGAAGAAAAGCGCTCCCAGCACATAGGTAATGCGGATAACGACATTCGACGATCGGGAGCCGAAGGCGCTCTGCGAGCCGCCCGCAAATATGCCACCGATAGAATCGGAATCCTCATCCTGGATGATGACGAGAAAAATCAGCAAAAGACTGACAATGACGAATACAATCAGAAGCAGAACGCCGAAGAAACCCATCCTCTTACTCCAATGGTAATGCATTCCGCACGCCGGCAGTTCCAGATCATGGAAACCAGGGGCGCACGAGTCGCTATACTACCTCAAAGCATGCAATGAGGCAATACCTCGATGTATCATCTGAATTTGACAATGGGCACGAATGTCTCCGCCTTGAGGCTCGCTCCACCCACCAGAGCACCGTCGATATTCGGCTTTGCCATCAGGGCGGCTGCATTGTCAGGTTTTACGGAACCGCCATACTGGATCACCATGGCGCGGGCCGCTTCGGAACCGTACATTTCTTCCAGCACTTTGCGGCAGAATGCATGAACAGCATCCGCATCCTCGGGCGTAGCTGTTTTGCCTGTGCCTATAGCCCATACCGGTTCATAGGCAATGACCACGCGATTGAGCATGGAAGACTCGATTCCCTTGAGTCCTTCAACCATCTGGGTGCGGATCACCTGTTCGAGCTGTCCGGCTTCACGCTCTTCCAGAGTCTCTCCAACGCAGAGGATCACTTCGAGCCCATGGGCAAGCGCAAGGCGCACCTTTCTATTGATCAGTGCATCGGTTTCGCCATAGGTGTGGCGGCGCTCGGAATGGCCGAGAATGACAACCCGGACGCCTGCATCCTTGAGCATGAGAACCGATACTTCACCGGTGTGGGCTCCTGATTCTTCGGGCCCCATATTCTGGGCCCCAAGCAGTATATTCGAACCCCTGAGCACCTCCGCGACGGCGGAAAGCGCGGTAAACGGCGGTGCAATCATGATTTTTTCCCTGCTGTCGGCAAGTTTCTCCCTGAGTTCGACAGCGAGGGCTATGGCTTCGGGAATCGTCTTGTGCATTTTCCAGTTGCCGGCGATATAGTACTGTTTCATGGTTCTGCTCCCATAATGGAATCTTTGTCTGAATGCTGTGAGCACAGCCTGCGTGCGCCACATACTAGCGTTTCGGGCTCATGATGGTAAAGGGCTCGCTCATCGCCCGCTTGAGCGCAATTCCTCAGGCTCCCGCGCCGATTCCTTCAGTGTCAGAAGCGCTTGCTCCAGGACTGCGATGCGTTCGCTCAATTCGTGAATTCTCTGGCCAAGTACGTCCGGCAGTTTTTCATGATGGAGATCCGGCTCATCAGCAGGCGTATGGGGAATATGACGGCGCACCACCTGACCTGGAATACCGACGACCACCGAATTGGAAGGGACATTTTTGACCACTACTGCATTGGCCCCGATACGCGAATCGGACCCGATAACGATATTCCCCAGCACCTTTGCACCAGCTCCTATGGTCACCCTGTCTCCAACGGTCGGATGGCGCTTGCCCTTGTGCAGAGCCGTTCCCCCGAGGGTAACACCATGATAGATGGTTACATCTTCACCAACCACTGCAGTTTCACCGATGACTACTCCCATTCCGTGATCGATGAAAAAACCTCTCCCTATTCGTGCCGCAGGATGAATTTCGATCCCAGTGAAAAAGCGGTTGAGAGATGCAAGAATCCGCGCGGCCATTTTCGACCGGTACAGCCAGAGGTAGTGCGCTATTCGATGCATCCAGAGCGCATGAAGGCCTGGATAGATGAGCGCGACTTCGATTCTTGTTCGGGCAGCGGGGTCGCGCTGAAGCACGGTTTCAATATCATCCTTCATGAGAGCTCGCGTCTGCTTCCATCCGCCCGGCCATTGAGATGCATCTTTGTGTTCCAGATGTTTCTTATGCATGATGTTCATGTTTTTATTCCTCATAAAATTCATTCCTTGAAAAGCGCCGTTGAGAGATAGCGCTCTCCGCTCGAGGCTGCAATGCCCACGATAAGCCTGCCCCGATGCTCCGGTCGAGCTGCAAGCGAGAGTGCGGCACTGATCACCGCCCCGGTGGAGATGCCGACCAGAAGACCTTCTTCCCTGGCCGCCCTCCGGGCCATGGCAAATGCATCCTGATCCGCGACCCGCACAATCTCATCGTAAATGCCGGTATTGAGAATGGGTGGCACGAAACCCGCACCAATTCCCTGAATACCGTGCGGTCCCCTGCTACCTCCTGACAGCACGGGAGAGCCCTCAGGCTCTACCGCGACCACACGAATTGAAGGCTTGAGCGCTTTCAGCGCTTCTCCAGTTCCGGTTATGGTCCCGCCCGTACCGACTCCAGCGACAAAAATATCGATCGCGCCTTCGGTATCTTCGAAAATCTCCCTTGCGGTGCTTTCGCGGTGGGCGCGTGAATTGTTTTCGTTATCAAACTGCATGGGCATGAAGTAGCGATCCGGATTCTGCGCTCGAATCTGTTCTGCCTTGCGAATGGCTCCCGCCATGCCTTCCGAAGCGGGCGTCAATACCAGTTCTGCACCATATGCCTTCATGATTGTTCTTCTCTCCATCGACATCGATTCGGGCATGACGATCGTACAGCGATAGCCACGCGCGGCGGCTATCATGGCAAGCGAAATACCAGTATTACCGCTTGTCGGTTCAAGAATGCTCATGCCCGGCTTGAGCTGACCTGCATCTTCGGCAGCATCGATCATCCAGAGCGCAGCCCTGTCTTTTACAGAGTGGCCGGGATTCTGGAATTCAAGCTTGAGCGCGACCCTGGCTCCCAAGCCTTCAGATAGCTTTCCGAGCATGACGATAGGAGTACTGCCTATCAGATCCAATATGCTTCGGTATATTTTCATTTCATTACCTCTTTAGTCTGCTTTTTGACAGAATCAAAATAACGAAAATTCAGCAAAAACTGAAATTTCCAATAAAAAAGGGCCGCCCTTCCGGGCGACCCTGTGTCGCAAATCCCGAAAGGAGAGGCCTATTGTTGTTCGAGACATGCAATACCGGGCAGTTCCTTCCCTTCGAGATACTCGAGAGAAGCGCCGCCGCCCGTGGATACATGGCTCATCTTTGAAGCAAGACCGAATTTGTTGACCGCTGCTACCGAATCTCCACCGCCGACAACCGTAAGCGCACCGCGCTCTGTCGCCTGGGCAACAAGCCTGGCCACCGCTTCGGTACCTTTGGCGAAGGAATCGAATTCGAACACGCCTACCGGTCCATTCCAGAGCACGCTTTTTGCATCGGAAAGAACCTTTGCATAAAGCTCGAGGGTTTTCGGGCCTACATCGAGACCCATGAGATTATCGGGGACAGCCTGGCTGTCGACATACACCGGTTCGGCATCGGGAGCAAAACGGTCCGCCGCAACATGATCGACAGGGAGCACGATTGTTACGCCCTTTTCAGCAGCACTAGCCAGCAGAGAGCGGGCAGTGTCAAGATAGTCGTCTTCAACCATGCTTTTGCCTACCGGTACGTTCTTCGCCTTGAGGAAGGTATAGGCCATGCCGCCGCCGATGACCATGGATGAAGCGTTCTTGAGCAGTTGTTCGAGTACCGCGATCTTCGAGGAGACCTTGGCGCCGCCAATGATGGCGACCATGGGTTTGGGCGGGTTCTTGAGCATGGGCTCGAGGTTGGCGACCTCTTTTTCCATGAGGAAGCCGCCGACCCTCACCTTCGCGAATTTGGCAATTGTTGCGGTGCTGGCATGGGCGCGGTGAGCGGTACCGAATGCATCATTGACATAGATTTCCCCATAGGAAGCAAGTTCGCGCGCCATCGGCTCCTGTTTTTCCGGATCCTTGGCCGTCTCCTCCTTATGGAAACGAGTGTTTTCCAACATCACCACAGAACCGTCGGGAAGCGCTTCAATCGCCTCCTTCTGCCCCATGCAGGACGGAAGGAAGACCACTTCGCGGCCGATAAGCTTGGAGAGATATTCGGCAACCGGTTTCATGCGATGCTTCGATGAAAGATAGGCCTCAAGGTCGAAGGGCTTGCCCTCTTTTTCTGACTTTTCCTTTGCCTTTGCAGCATCCTTGTCCGGATCGCCGAGATGGGACATCAGCACGAGGCTTTTCGGTTTCTGGTCAAGAATATACCTTATCGTAGGCAATGCGGCGACGATCCGCGTGTCGTCCTGCACCTTTCCATCTTTCATGGGCACATTGAAGTCGACACGCATGACGATCCGCTTGCCGGTCAGAGGCACATCACGCACTGTCTTGATCATGACATTCTCCTTGGGGGCCTTGCCCAAACCGGTTCTGCCATCAGGCTCTCGAAGCCATGTAGCGCAGAAGGTCTACAACGCGGTTCGAATAGCCCCATTCGTTGTCGTACCAGGACACTACCTTGAAGAATCTCTTTTCTCCAGGCAGGTTGTTCTGGAGCGTTGCGAGGCTGTCATAGATCGATGAGCGGTTGTCGTGGATGAAATCGGTGGAGACGAGCTCTTCGTCGGTAAAGCCCAGAATGCCCTTCAGATAGGTCTCCGATGCTTTCTTCATGAGGCTGTCGATCTCTTCGATGGAAGTCTCTTTTACAGAGCGGAAGGTAAGATCCACTACGGACACGGTAGGAGTCGGCACGCGGAATGACATGCCGGTAAGCTTGCCCTTGATTTCGGGGAGCACTTCGCCTACCGCCTTGGCAGCACCGGTCGTCGAGGGAATGATGTTGATGGCTGCCGCACGGCCGCCGCGCCAGTCCTTCTTGGACACGCCGTCGACGACTTTCTGTGTTGCAGTATAGGAATGAATGGTCGTCATGAGTCCGGTCTCGATGCCGATTCCTTCCTTAAGGAGCACAAAGACGATCGGCGCAAGGCAGTTGGTGGTGCAGGAAGCGTTGGATACGACATGGTGCCTGGCCGGGTCATATTTTTCGTGGTTCACGCCCATCAGGAAGGTCGGAATTTTCTTGTCCTCGGCTTTGCTCTTCGCCGGGGCAGTGATGATGACCTTCCTGGCTCCTGCATCGAGATGCCCGAAAGCTTTCTCGTCGGTAAAAAGACCGGTAGACTCGATGACATATTCGATCCCGAGCTTGGCCCAGGGGAGATTCTTGAGTTCTTTTTCGGCCATGACACAGGCGATCTCATGGCCATTCACGACGAGAATGTCGTCCTCGGCCTTGGACGGATCGCTCTTCTTCGAACTGATGTCCGCCTTCATCTTTCCCTGTACCGAGTCGTACTTGAGCTGATATGCGAAGTAGGAGGCATCGGTTGCCACATCGACGACGGCGACGACATCGATCTTGTCTTTGCCGAGCAGTCCCTGATCCACGATGGACTGGAATACGAGGCGTCCAATCCGTCCGAAACCATTGATCGCAACTTTCATGCTGTTCCTCCTGAGGAACTGATTTGGGCCGGGGCATGTTGCACGCACCCGGCATAGGTTACAATAAAAATATATCGATTGATAAAAAGAGTCAACCTATTTGAATCAATTTACAATATTTTCAAAAAAACATCCAGATGCGAAGGCTGATCTAGGCCAAGATTGACCAGACCGGCCTGATACCGCTAATCTAGAGCCATGCACAAAGAGGGCATGCGCGGCATCCACATCTTCATCGTTTTCATGCTGTTGCTGAGCACCATGCTTGGCGCCGGTCTTGGACTTGCGCTCGCGGGCACCGTCAATACCATCCGCACGGAAAACTTCGTCGAGTTCCGCACCGCACTGCCGACCAAACTCTATGACATAAAAGGAAGGCTCATCACCCAGTTCTATGCGGAAGAACAGCGCATCCCCGTATCCCTGAGAGAGCTTCCGCCCCATCTCATCGAAGCATTTCTTACCCGCGAGGACCAGGATTTCTTCCGGCACAAGGGATTTACGCTCAAATCCATTGCAAGGGCGGCCATAGGACAGATTCTCGGCAAGAACCTTGGCGGCGGCTCCACCATCACGCAGCAGCTTGCCGGCGATGTCTATGCCGATCGCCGCATAGTCAGCCTCGAAAGAAAACTGCGGGAGCTCTGGTGGGCCCTCCAGATGGAGCGGCGCTTTACAAAAGAAGAAATTCTCGAAATGTACCTGAACCGCATGATCATGGGGCCTGCGGTGTATGGCGTCGAGGCCGCCAGCCGGTACTTTTTCGGCCATCCAGCCAGCGAGTGCACGCCTGCGCAGGCTGCCATCCTTGCCATCCAGCTTTCCAGTCCAAGCCGCTACAACCCATTCCGCAACCCCATGCTTGCCCGTGCCCGTTCCAGAGAAATCCTCGATCAGATGGTCAAGCGCCGGGTTATCTCCAAAGCCGAGGCCGATGAATCCTTCGATGCGTACTGGGCTTCTTTCGATTACTCGAGGGTTGCGCTCTCATCCTACTACAATCGCGAAGACAGTGCACCCTGGTTCAGCGAATATGTCAGACGCCAGCTCGAAGACATGTTCTACGGCGCTATCGATATCTATTCCGATGGGCTTTCGGTCTATACCACCCTCGATCTCGACATGCAGGCAGCTGCCGATGCCTACCTCAAGAGGGGCATAGAAACCGCCAATGCGTCTTTCCGGGCTTCCAGCGCCCAGCGCCTCACCGAAGCTGAAAAAACCTATGTGCCGCTTGTGGAACTGCTTGCGCTCACCTTCAATATTCCTGCGCTGTACGCACCGGAATCCCGTATTGAAAGCGATTCGCAGAAATATTTCCTGACTACCATAACCCCAGTGCTCGACGCAGCAGCCCTTCTTCTCAATATACAGCCGCTCAAGGTCTGGGTAGGCGCATCAACGGCAAAACTCAAGACAGAAATCGAAAAAACTACGGTTGAGGGAGCCCTCGTCACGCTTGACAACAACTCAGGCTATATCACGGCCCTGGTAGGCGGATCGAACTACAATCAGACGAATCAGCTCATAAGGGCTACCCAGGCAAAGCTCATGCCGGGATCTACTTTCAAGCCGCTGTATTATTCGGCTGCCATCGATTCACGCAAAATCACCGAGGGCACGATGATCATCGATGAGCCGACGACCTTCTACAATGAAGATGGCACTCCTTATTCCCCTCAGAACTTCAAGGGAGAATGGAAGGGTTCGGTGCTGACATGGGAAGCCCTTGCCCAATCCATGAATGTGCCTTCGGTCAAAATACTGCAGGCTGTAGGGTTCGATCTGGCTATCGCCCGCGCAGCGGATCTTCTCGGCATAACGGACCCCATCGAGATACGCAAAACCTTCCCGCGATATTATCCTCTTGGGCTCGGCATCATCGGTGTGGCTCCGATTCAGATGGCGCGTGCGTTCAGCATTTTCGCCAATGGCGGCAAGGCAATTACCCCGATTGCGGTGCGCTATATCGAAGACAGAAATGGGAATGTCATTCTTGAGCCGGAAAAGGATGCGCTTCAGAAACTGCGCCAGCAGAAAGCGCAGATTATTTCGCCGCAGAATGCGGCGATCATGATCGACATGCTCAAGCGGGTGGTCTCTTCGGGCACGCTTGCTGGAGCGACGCAATCGGGCTCGATCTTCCGCCAGACATCTCAGGACGGCAAGCAGTATGTCATTCCGGTAGCAGGAAAAACCGGCACAACCGTCAACTGGGCCGATGCCTGGACAGTAGGCTCGAGCCCATACTACACCACCGCAGTATGGCTCGGCTTTGACCGGCCGGGGAATTCACTGGGCGTTTCGCTCACAGGGGCCACTCTGGCCGCTCCCGTATGGGCAAACTACATGAGGGACATCCATGTCGGGCTCCCCTACCGCAGTTTTCCAAAGCCGGAAACAGGTCTTGTTACGGCAACGGTATGCGCCAAATCAGGTGCGCTTCCTACCGAGTACTGCAATGAGGGTAAAGTGACGCTTCTCTATCTCGAGGGAACCCAGCCTTCGGAACTCTGCACGGTGCATGGTCCGAAACTCGAGCCGGAACCCCAGCCAGCCTTTCCTGGGGAAACTCCTGCAATGGGAGAGCCTCCTGCCTCTTACGGGCCTCCGGGCAATGCAGGCGGCACGACAGGCACGGTCAGCCAGGATCGCTAGCTTTGTTCGCCGGCCCCCGCTTCGGACATCCGCGGCGTCCTTTTTTCAGGATTGAACCTGAACAGCAATGCCGCCAATCCTGTGAGCGCTCCTGTCAAACCAGCCATGATCCTGATCATCGAATCGGGCAGGCCGCTGGATTCTCCAGCAAGCACAGGGAGTGTTCGCTCGTTGGCGGAAGCACCACCCCCCGACAACTGGAAGGACTCCGGCAGAACGATCAGAAGTTCTCCCTCGCGGACATAGCCCAGCATTGCGGCACGTTCGAGTATCGCGCGGGAATCTTTGCCCAGCTCGTCGACCAGTGCCATTTTTTTAGCATTCTGATCCTGGAGATAATCGATTGTTTCCTGAATTGCAGCCTTCTGCCGCAGAAGATCCTGATACGCGAGAATCCCCGCCTTTCCCGCTATCGTCGAAATGCATGAATAGGCGATGAAAAACGAGAAGAGCATGTATACGGGAATGGCGACAATGCCCCCTCCCGTACGGGATTCATTTCGAGGCGACGGCATCAATGAGTGTTTCGGCAGGAAATCTTTTCTTCTTTAGAAAAATGTGCACAGAGAATATTCCATGACGGTGAAAAAAGGTGTAGTATTGTGGCCAGGCAGGCGCGAATGGACAAGAAAAGCCACGGCAGCACCAGAGCCGATGCTGGAAACGACTACCCCGAAGGTCTCTTTATCGGCCCTCTCGATGATGCGGATTCCTTGCGCAAGATAGATGCGCAAGAAGCAAAGCTGCTGCAGCCTCCCGAAAGAAAGGCTCCGGCACGCGATCTTTCTGCTTCGGGGAAATCGCCCCTTCTTCAAAACGAAGAACTGCTCCGCCTGAGCCGCAATGCCGCCAGATCAGCCCCTTCGACTGATTCGCATTTGAACGGCCAGGAAGCGGCAATACTGCGTTTTGCCTCGGAGCTCAAATCCATCAAGCAGGACCTCATCTCCATAAGAGAACATTTCGAAGCCCTCAGAAGACCGCATCTGGAACAGATGCCCTCCCCTCCCTCCGAACAAGCCCCGACCTCACAGAGCCTTGCCGCAGAAACGGCTCTTCTCGATGATATTCGGAAACTTCTGCAGTACCTCGACAGGCTCCTCGAGTCGCTCCCCGAAGAGAAAATCGAAGAATTCGCGAACTCCGAATATTTCGAGCTGTACCGCACTGTATTCGAAAAGCTCGGCCTTTCGTAAGCGCGCCGAACGTCCTTGTGCATGCTTTTCAATAGATTCTGAACAATCTGCCCGGTTCCAGATCCAGTGCATTATTCAAATAGGCCGCAAGCTGGCGGGCAACATTGACAATCGCAGGCAGGTGCTTTTTCATGTATTCTTCGATCTGAGGCTTGAGCTCGGGATGATCCTCTTCAAGCCGCAAAGCGAGCGTTTTCGAGAAATAGGCAGGGAGATCTCTGAGCGGCTGCTGTACCAGATATGCCTGCATTTCGTTTGCCATGAGCATTTCAGATTGCACGTCGTAGGCCATCCAGCGAAAATATCGCAGAGGAAACCAGCGCTCTTCTTCGCTCAGATGCCCCCAGAGAGCGAGGGCCAGATCGCGGTACCCCGGATCGGTGAAGAACAGCGCATGGCTCAATTCGTGTGTGAGAAAACGCTGTTGGAGATAGGCAGGAGATTCCTGGCTTATGGCAACTATAGCTCCCCCGAGTGACCTGAAAGCTCTGCCTTCGCGCGCGATAATTTCTTTCTCTATAAGAAAATCTCTAAGTTCGATTTCCTCGTTGGACAGCGGAAAGCCAGTGCGCGAAGCCTTGTCAAAAAATCGAGCCAGATCCTCTGCTTTGTAATCGTGTGCATTCCATCCATGAAGGTTGGCAATCTGGGCATCGGTCGCAAGCGTTCCCACAAAGCCAATTTTTTCCACGAAAAAGGCGAGGCGCTTCAAATAGCGGTCCTGCACTGCATAATCACGGAATAGAAAGATCAGCACATCGGGATTGACATCCCAGCGCGCCACCGCATAGGGTGCATCTCCAAGCGGAGCATGGAAAACAAATATTCCAGGATCCACTTTGGGCAGGAAATTTGCTTCCGAAAGGGTCCGGGTGCGGAATTGGACGACCTCGATTCCGGCCGGAACCTGCAGAGCGATGCCTGCGGGATTGGGCTCCATGAAGGATGCTGGAATTAGAAATTCCGATGCGCCGGTACGGGTCCGGATACGCAGGTCCCTGCTCCCCCAGGTGAGCTTCATTATCTGCGATGGTCCCTTGACCTTGATCTCGAGGATTTGTGTCTGGGCCTTCTCCATGCCTTTAGCCAAAGGGAAAGGATCTTCGATGCGGATGGTCGAGGCTCCATTTTTCCTGTCGAAGACTACATGAGACGAAAGCTCAAGCACACCGCTTTCCATGGCAAAACCGCGCGTCTGGGGAACCATGCGGAGATCCCTTATCCTGACCAGCGGCGCAGCAGCTTCTGCTGACGGGGAGGGAGCTTTCAGAATGTGAAATTCCGCCCATTTTAACAATGAAAGCTGGGGCGGCTTCAGGACAAAGGCATAGACGCCCCCGGCAGGCAAGGAAAATGTCATGTCGGTAACTCTGTTTTTTTCGTCCGCCAGCCTCATGCCGATCTCGAGGTTTCCAGAAGCGCATTCCATCTCGACGCGAAGTGCGAGATTGTCCTTCAGCGATAAAGGCTCTTTGAGAACGAATCTGCTCTTTCTGCCGGGTTTGTCCAGCACCGCGGGGCCTTCCGCTCCTCCGCTCGCGGAAAAGGCGAGCCTGGCACCGTTCTGCCCATACCATGGCACCGAAGAGGACATCCTCCCCCCGCTGCAGCCTGCAAAAACAAGAATACATGCCAACAACAGCGCTAGGGAACACTGGCATCGATAACTTCGAGTCGATGTTCTGAAATGGAGTGCGGGCTTCATGATCATTCCATTGCAAAGAGGCTAAGGAGAGGCCCTTTACCGAATCTCCAGTATTTCGCGTGCAAGCACCCGGGCAAGTTCGAATCTGCGGAATTCCGAGACTTCGATGTTATTGCTGAGAATTCCTCCCCAGAGCGCCGAAAAATTGGCAGGAAGGCACGGAAGCTGCATGAGATTGTTTTCGTATTCGGGATGCGACGGTTCGAACACATGATTGTGCATGAAAAGAGAAGCACCCGCAAATCGCAGAAATCCAGCTTTCGAAACGAGCAGGAAAAAGGGATTGTCCGAGACGGATGCAGCCCCCAGATCGGCAAGGTAATGCTCCATCTTGGCGGAAAAACTATCAAAAAAGGCATCCCAGGCCTCATCAGGAAAATGCTTAAGCATGTTGCGCATGCGCTCGATCCAGTCACTGCGAGAATAGGCCAGCTTGAAATGCAAGAGCCGGTAGAGGGGATAGGTGCCGGCATTCTTGATAAGCTTGAGATGCCGCAGGGGCCGCTCGACAAGATCCTGGACTCCGGGGATATGCTTGTATTCGACTCTGATGGGAATCTCTTCAAGGAAAAAGCGGTCTTTCATGGTTCCGGGAGTGGATTCGAACGCCCCCGGATTATTGAAAAGCTTTTCCCGCTTTTCGGCAGAAGGAATGCCTCTTCGGAAATAGACATCCAGAACGAGCGCAAAGCGTGGATCGAATTCGTCCGCATCGGAGCGCTGACTGACACAGATGCAGTCCACGCCCTGCCATTCGGACATGACACCGATGAGGAATTGTTCAAGCTCCTGGGACTTCCGTTTCATCTCTTCCTGCCTCTCCGCTGTCAAGTATACCACAGCCGGCGCAGTCGTGCCAGACAAGCCTGCCGGCAAGGCTTCAGCAAAGAGGCTTGCCGCTATTTCTCAATCCCCGCCAGTTCATTATACTGGTCGTCGATGTACCGCTGGTTGCTCGCTGTCAGGCCGCATGGCAATATTGCGGCAGAAATCCGCATGCTCAAGGCACAGCCCCCCTGCCCTGTCCTGTGCTGCAATTCCCCGCAGGAAGCCCTGCAGGCCAGGGAAAACCTGCTTGTCCGCGCATTTCCGGAAGTTCTCGCAGTCGGGTGGATGGAAAAATCAGGACCGGGGCCACACGGAACTGCGGAGGAATTCCCGAATCCCCTCTTTCAGCATGCGCTCGCCAGACACGCTGAGCAGATTTTTTCTGCAATGCCTGAAACCTTCAATCTCGAACTTTCAGCCGGTGAGACATCCGATGGATGCCGCTGTGTTCTCACAGCAGCAGGTTTGACAGCAAAAAGCCAGCTCGAAGAAGCGGTCGAAGAATTCGCTGCAGATGCTGGTCTGAGACGCTGTGCACCGCCGGATATGCTCTCCTTCGCCGAACTCGGCTGTATTACGATCTGCACATGGAGCCGCGGCGGATGCAGCCGACAGTCCGAATTCCTTTCGTCCGGCCTCAGTTTCAGAAAAGCCGATCTTGTGCTATATCTTGTCTGGTTACCGGAAACCCCCTTCGAAGGTTTCCTTTTTACTGCGTGCGCATGTGTGCACAGAAAAACATCAGTCGAATCCCGCCATGCCGCGGAGAACGGTCCCTGGGAGGATCTATGAAGAAACGCTTGCTGGCTGCAGGGCTTTTGCTGTACCTTGCCGCTCTGGTATGGGCACAGGATGGCAGTTATGCCATGGAGAACAGAAAAAAGGGAAGCCAATCCATCGAGCTCTCGCCGGGCGGTTTCCTGCCTCTCTTTGTGCTGGACAGCACGTATGCACTCTATCCCCAGACCAACATGAACCCTGGAGCGGTGTTTGGCATCCAGTACCGGTACATGCTCTCGCCTCACATTGCGGTAGGCGGAAGCCTTTCCGGTTCTTTCGTAACGACTATCGGCGGCCGGACACTCTTTCTGGCACCGATCTGCGCGACCGCTTCATGGCTTGGGGGATCCGACGCACTGGAATTTGACCTGAGCCTCGAAGCGGGCTTGAATATCATGCGCTTGTCGGGCAACGGCCTCATCTCTCCCATTGTAAAGGCAGGTGCGGGTTTGAGCCGCTACATAAGCGACGCATGGAGCATTGGGGGGCGTTTCAGCTGGTGGTTTGTTCCGGAACTGCATACCGGCGCCTATGCGAACCTGAACAGCTACGGGAATTTCCTCGAATTCGGAATCTCGGCCCGCTATCATTTCTGAGGAGTAAGCCATGAGACACAATCTTGATCGATATACAGAGGACCAAGCAGCAGGCAAGGGCAAGGTCGGATTCTTCCTGTCGACAGCCGCTGCAGCAATGCTTTTCATCCTGATTCTTGGAGGCTGTGACAATACGCTCGGTGTGTTCTCAAGCATTGCAGGAGAGAAAAAACAGACAGGGGTCGATCTCTTCAACAACACCATTGTCCATGCAATGGCGGAAGACGGTTCGCATTATTATGCGCTTCTGGGGAAAGTCGCCTACAGACCCAAGGATGGGAGTGCAGGCTGGGAAATCCTTGCGGTTGGCGGCTCCACCAATTATTTCTCGCCGGGTATCGCTTCGGACGGGACAACGCTCTATGTGGCGAAAGCCAATGCAGGCAATATATTGGAAGATATCTACAAGAGCACGAATGCGGGAAGCGCTGGTGCGGCATGGACGGGCTTGAATGCGGCGGCAGCGCTGTCTGCCCACACTGTCCAGTGGCTCAGATGCGTCAACGGATGGCTGTTCGTGGCTGTCAAGAAAGAGTCCGACAACAGCTATTCGCTGTTCTATTTCGACGGGGCGAACTTTGTCAGTGCAGGTCCGGCGCTTGCGTCGCTATCCTCCCCCCTACTCGATGTAGCCTGGGACGGCAGCGAGTACTGGGCAATTTCGACCAGCAAGGTGTTCCATGGTGCGGCCGGCAATCTTGCCGAAGAGAGCGCACCGGCACTTGCAGACGGCATTCTCGGCATCGCTGCAGATGAAGATACCGGCAGAGTGATCATTAGCCGCAGCGACGGAAAACTGTATGACAATGGCTCAGGAAGCTGGAGTTCTGTCGAAGTGAAAGCAGGTACCGCCCTCGGGCCGGTATTCATCCTGAAAACGCCCGCTGCCACCACCCAGCGCCTCCTGTTCGGCAAGGGGGTTTCTGCCTACGGGTATATGGAAATGGCCTATGCAAACCCGCTCGACAAGAATACGCTCAAGGAGAATGGAACTGACTACATTTCGACGACAAAGAGCGTATATCTGAGCACCGCCGCTGGAAAGCGCCTTGTCGGTTTCTGGCAGTCGGGCACCGGAGAGCTTTTCATGATGCTCGCAGCGGGCGGCACCTCTTCCTATGCACTCTACCGCAATACCTTCGATCCATCGGCGAATAATGGCGCGGGAGGATGGAGCGGCTGGACCGCGGAATGACATGGCAAAGGACCACCCCCTCTTCGGTTTTTCTCCAGACAGCGCTTCTTCGAGGCTGAACGAACCGCTTGCCTCGCGCATGCGCCCCCGTACCCTTGACGAATTTGTGGGGCAGGAGCACATCGTGGGTGCAGGGCGCCTTCTGCGGCGCGCCATCCAGAAAGACCAGCTGAGTTCGGTCATTTTTGCAGGCCCCCCCGGTACAGGTAAGACGACCCTCGCCCGTATCATCGCCAATACCACGAAGAGCCACTTCATCACTTTGAACGCCGTGCTCTCCGGAGTCGCCGATCTGCGGGATGCCATCGAGCAGGCAAAAACCTACCGCGACATGTACGGACGCAAGACCATCCTCTTTGTGGACGAAGTGCACCGCTGGAACAAGAGCCAGCAGGACGCCCTTCTACCCTGGATCGAGAACGGCACGGCCATTCTCATAGGGGCGACGACCGAAAATCCCTTCTTTGAAGTCAACCGGGCCCTCCTGTCACGTTCCCGGGTCTTTCTTCTCACGCCGCTCAGCAGAGAAGACCTGTTCAGAGTTGCCCGCCAGGCGCTCGAAGACAGGGAACGGGGATATGGACGCTACAAGGTCGTGTTCGAACCAGGCGCTCTCGAGCATCTGGTCGACACTGCTGATGGCGATGCGCGCAGTCTGCTCAATGCGCTCGAACTCGCCGTCGAGACGAGCGTAAGCCCCTGGCCGCCGGAAGAAGGAACAACTGTCAAAATCAGCATGACTGCAGCCGAAGAGAGCATCCAGCGCCGAGCCGTGCTGTATGACAAGGATGGCGATTACCATTTCGACACCATAAGCGCATTCATCAAGAGCGTGCGCGGCTCCGATCCCGATGCAGCCCTCTACTGGCTCGCACGGATGGTATATGCAGGCGAAGACCCTGACTTCATCTTTCGCCGGCTCCTCATCCTGGCTTCAGAAGACATCGGCCTTGCGGACCCGCAGGCTATCGCCATCGTCAGTGCCTGCGCGCAGGCCTTTGATCGCGTCGGATTGCCGGAGGGACAGTTCCACCTGGCCCATGCCACGCTCTATTGCGCCCTGGCTCCCAAATCCAACTCCACCATGGGGTATTTCGATGCCTTCGAAGCGGTCCGCAACGAACAGGGAGAAGTGCCCGATCACCTGAAAGATGCGAACCGCGATGGAGCCGAGCTGGGACATGGCAAAGCATATCTCTACCCCCACGCCTATCGCGACCACTGGGTCGCCCAGCAGTATCTGCCCTTTTCGCTCGCAGGCCGCATCTTCTATTTCCCAGGCGAGATTGGATTCGAGGGAACAAAGCGTGCAGACATTCTGGTCCGCAGAGAAGCACAGCTCGCTCTCTTGCCATCAGACAGAGAAGAGATCCCTTCTCAGGCCGAGTCATTTGTCTGGTCGAAGGAAGGTGAAGCCCGAGCCAAGTGGAAGCTCAGAAGCGAAGTTTCCGCGAGCGAACGGCTTCTTGCCTTGCGCACGGCCATCTACGACTGGCTTGGACTCAAGCCCACAGACAACCTCCTGATCGCCGATCCCCGGGCAGGCTTTCATGCCCTGGAAGGTCTGCGGCGCGCCCGTGAAGGACAGCTGTGCATTCTTCTGCCCAGCGAAGCCGCACGGTCACAGTTCGAAAATCTCGCGAAAGCATCGAGTGAACTGCTCAAACCCATTCTCATTCTCTATGATGATTTGGAACGAGATGAGAAGATGCGCTCCTCCGTGCGCGATTTCATCGATGACCGCTGTCCTGCATGCATGCTCGTCCCGGAATCCAGCAAGATTCCATCTGCCCTGCTGACAATGCTCCAGCGCATGTTTTTGGATGCCGCAGATCCCTCTGCAGTCCGCTTTGTGCAGTACGAAATAGACTCCAGAGCTTCCTCCTGTCTTTCGGAAGCTCTTGCTGAAACAGCCTCGGACAGCGAAGAGGACAGCAAGCTGGTACAGCGGCTCAGATTCTTCGAAGATGCATTCGGCGGCGGCCCTACATATCATGCTGTTGCAAATGCCATGAACCCCGATTCGCCCGAACCCCCCATGAATCTTCCTCCGCAGATCGCTCTCAGGCAGACGACGCTGAAAACCTGGTTTCGCCGCAATGCAGAAGAGCAGGAATGGCAGTTGTGGCTGAGCCCTAAAGGAGCATACGGCGCAGCGCTTCACAAGTACTTTGAAAAGAGCGATCTTGCCAGGCTCGAAAGGCTTCTCCGCCGATGGAGCAAAACCGCGCGCTGGCCTCTTCTCGTCAGAATCGACGAATTGATCAAGTCATGATTCTTTTGCGTATTTCTTCAGCCGCTTCTTTTACATTGAATTCCCTGCATGCAAGCTCATAGAAACGCTCTGCACCGCTGTCCGCCTTCCAGCTGTCACCCCTCAGGTAGGCAGGAAACCACTCTTCAGCAAATATCTTCCAGCTTTCTTCTTCCTGATCGGGCACGATGGGGAAAAAACGGATTCCCGCAAGCTGTGAAGCCTTGAACATCATTGCCGAAGATCCGACAGCCAGCATGCTCGAGCGCTCGAATCCCGCTGAGAGTGCTGATCTCAGATACTGGCTCGGGCTTCCCCGCTCTCTCCCGGCGATCCTGAAAAAGCATTCGCCCAGCCCGGCAGACTGCCACAGGCGCATCGCAGTCTGTTCCAGCAGAGAGCTGTACACGAGAATTCTCGAATTGGGTGCGATATAGGCTGCATTTCTCAGAAATTCTTCGGCAGTGTTGAAATAGGGCACTCTCCCCGAATCCTGAATGAGCCCCTCGGCCATCGAAAACCAGTCGATAGCCATCATTTCGGCGGGATTTTTCTCTTCGAGCCTGAAAAGATCGTCGAAGCTTGCTTCCGGAGAGGCATATTTTTCGAGCGATTTGATGACAAGGGTGCGCTGCATGGAGGGAGCCAGGCTGTTGAGTACCCGCAGTGCAGAAAGGAGGATTACCATAGGCGGCTCGCCGCGAAGAGATGTTTCGAGAGCGACATGGCGCCATACCTCGCCGCAGAGAGCAGGTTCGGTCATTCCCCCAAAACAACCGACAAATGCCGGCAGATAGGCTGCCTCATGCCACCGGCGATGCACATCGAATACTGCACCTTCCGATTCGACGATGATAATGACCTGCTTGTCATGCAGATGGCGCAGCGGCGGATGGGTTTCTGTCTCTTCGATGCTCTGCGAAGTCTTCTGAAAGGGAATGCTGCGCCCCGAACGCCTGCGAGCGCTCGAAGCCGGGGCATGGCGGGTTGTTGAAGCACGCGGAATCTGGAACACTTTCACAGGCAACCTCGATATTAGGTATCGGCAGGTACTCGGGTCTACTTGACCATGAGCGCCATCATTGCCATGCTGAGATCGTGAGCAGCTCGAATTTCAAGACGGTGGACGAGCTCTACGAATGGGTTCTGCAGTTCACCAATGTGGAAAAGGGCCAGGCGACAGAATTCAAACTCGACCGCATGCGCTGGCTGGCCCAGGCACTCGGCAATCCCCATCTGAACAGGCTTACGGTGCATGTAGCCGGCTCAAAGGGCAAAGGGTCGGTCTCTACCATGATTGCGCGCGCTCTCCGCTGTGCCGGACTCTCCACGGGCTTGTACACCTCTCCCCACATTCTGTCGTGGAAAGAACGTATTTCACTTGCTGGTGATGAATTGCCTGATGATGTACTGCTTGCGGCGGGAGAAGAGGTCTTCCGAGCGGCAGGCAATCTGACCGCAGATGCCTGTCCTGGCGGAGAGCTTCCCACCTACTTCGAGCTTACCACCCTCATCGCATTCTGTGCCTTCCGGGCTGCGGGTCTGCAGGCGCAGGTAGTGGAAGTGGGGCTCGGCGGCAGGCTTGACTCAACCAATATCGTTTCGCCCGATGTGTGCGTGATCACGCCCATTGAGCTCGAGCATACCCAGTTTCTCGGCACATCCATTCCGCAGATCGCAGGCGAAAAAGCCGGTATCATCAAGGAAGCTGTTCCAGTGTGCGCGCTTCAGCAGAATCCCGAAGCACTGGAAGTCATTCGCGCCCGCGCTGCAGCACTGAGCTGTGCCTGTCATGTGGCTGGTCCTCTTGGAAACAGCATCGAGATAAGGGATGTCAGAGTAAGCGCTCAGGGCACGGAGTGTACGCTCCTTGCGACACCGGCCTCCCCTCCCCGCCTTGCGCACATGCTCGGCATTGACGGAAGAAGGGTGCGCACTCCCCTGGTCGGCGCAATGTATGCCGAAAACATGGCAGTTTCGGCACTGGCACTTTCACTCCTGCCTGTAGCTGTTTCAGAAGAAGCGATGGGCAGTGCGATGGAAGAGGGCTTTGCTTCGGCGAGGATGCTTGCCCGCTTCCAGATTCTGTCGAAAGAACCATTCATCGTGCTCGATGGGGCACATACGCCTGCTTCGATCCTCAACACAATGAACACCTTCCTCGCTCTGGCAAACAGTCCCCGGATCCTGCTCTTCGGCTGTGCCCATGACAAGAATCACCGGGAAATGGCCGGCCTGCTCGCCCCTCATTTCGACGAGATACTCGTCACCAGACCAGGCATCTTCAAACAGAGTGAACCAGCCTCAGTCTGGGAAAGCTTTGCGAGGCTCAAGCCGGACACACAGCTGGTCGAAGATACCGCCGAGGCGTGCGAAATGGCGCTGCGAATGGCTCGAGAAAGAGGCGGTGCCCTGCTTGTAACCGGATCTTTCTATCTTTGCGCAGAATTCATCAGAGCAGAGAGACCAGCCCCTGCAGAAGACCTATCATCGCCCCAAGAAATCCCCCGAGCCAGGTGATCCAGGCAAGCTCCTTCCTGGCCACCTGAAGTACCAGCCGTTCGACTTCTGCCATGTCGAGGCTGTCAATGCGTTCCGCGACCATGGTCTGTATGTCGAGGGCCTCGACAATGAACGGCATGCGGCCTGCCACTATATCGAGAAGCCGGCTGGAAAGTGCAGCAGCGATCCGGCTTATGCTTTCATCGTCGATTCCGAGGAAACGGGCTACCGACTTGCCGCGCGCTGCATCGCGAAGTACTTCCTTGATGAGCCTTACAAGAGAACCTGTTCCCGGTGATGCTTCCTCCTGCGGGGCAGGCTGAAGCAGGCGGTTCGCGGCAGACATGACGGCAGAAGAAAGAATGCCCGGTTCGAATCCGGCACCCACCAGCGAAGCAAGCCGCCGCTGGGCAATGCGGTCGTAGATTCCGGCAGACCTGGCGGCGAATTCCTCATCGGAATCCTTGAAGGCCTGGGCAATTTCTTCGGCAAGGGCTGGGCTGGAGGTGGAATCTGCCGCGCCCCCGTGACTATTCATTCGCGCAAACAGAGCAGTCCTCTGCTCGATGAGCACTCCACAGAGGGCCTGGGCAAGCCGCTCGGGAACCGACGGATCGTCGAGCAGTATTTCGATGGTATCGATAAGGTCTTCGATCGTTTCAGGCATAGTCTGAGCGATACGCGCTTCGTAGCCCGCCAGCGAAACGAATAGGCGCTGCATTGGTCCCAGACGCTCCAGCGCGCGCCTTACAAGGGCAAGCCCCTCAGCCTCAAGTCTTCGGTGAAAATCCTCACTTCGCAGGAAGGTTTTCATGGCCGGCAGGACGAGCCGATACGCAGGAGGCACGACTTTTTCCGAAAGTACGCGCACTGCTGAATCGGGTGGAATGTGGATCAGCAATGCAAAAGCATTGCACAGGCCGCTTGAACCTGCAGGCAGCGTGCTGACTGCCTGGCGCATGATCGACACGAACTGATCCCGGCTCAGAATTTCATTCAGCTTTAGATCGCCGATTCTTGCCGAAAGCTCGTCAATGAGGTTTCGGACTGCATCCTGAAATGCGGGCGATGCCGCAAGAGATCGGAGTGAATCCAGAATCTGGCCTTTCTGTGAAGGGACAGAAGCGCCGGGCTCTTTTTCTCGGAGAGGATGAGGTTCCTGCGCGGAAGAGGCTGATGGGCTGGATTCTTCATCTCGAAACAGCAATTCGGCATCCATTTCGAGAAATCCGCGGAGCGCTGCTTCAGCGGCGATCGATGCAGTATTCTGAACCTGAGGAGAACGGAAGCGTCTGGAAATTACCTCGGGAGTGAGCAGTTCATGTGCGAGTGTTTCTCCAAGGCTCTGTGCCAGACGGGAGCGTTCGCGCGGCAGGATGCCCGGTGTGAAGGGAAGCCGAATCCCTGCGATGCGGATTTCCCGATAGGGCCGAAACAGCATCTTTATAGCGAGCCAGTTGGTAAAATAGCCGATGATGGCTCCCACCAGCGGCGGGAGAAGCCAGGTTTTGAAGAATTCGATGTTCATTGCATCCTGCCTGCGGCGGACTGTGCCTGACGGAGCGTGCGGTATGTTTCCACTTCGGTCATGGGAATCCAGCCCGAAACACCCTTTTCCTCGACTTTGTACCAGAGCACGCGCGCCTCATTCTTGCTGTTTCCATAACGGCTTTCGACGATTCTGCGAACTTCGCCGCGGCGCAAGAGGCCGAGGTCTTCGGTTGATGCATCGGGCTCGGCCTTGAGAGAGCAGTAGGGAGCGCGCACGACAAGGTAGCGGGCAGTGCTGTCGACTCCGGGGTCTTCAGGAAGGCGGATTCGGGGCGTACATGCAGGTACCAGAATCGCAGTGGTGATGAGCAAAAGCAGTAGTGTCAGGCGATGCTTCATGTTCCATACCGTCCGTGGTGACTTTGTTCCGTGAAATGGATATATTGTACAATACTTATGCGATTGGTTTCAGGCAAGACTGTGCGGATGCATGGAAAGATATTGCTGCTGCCGCTTATGTTTCTCTTTCCATTGATGAATGCGGGCGCTGAGTTGTCTCTGGGTGCATTCATTGCTCCTGCAAGAGCAGTTACATGGGTTGAGGGACTTGATTCGGGCTCTCATGAGGGTTTTGCCTCGAGTATCGATGGACGCTGGATCTTCCTGAGGCCGGCAGGCAGTGACCAGCCTTCTGTGCCGGCCCATGACGGGAAAACGCCAAAGGCCGGCATCATTCTTTTTACAGGTTTCTCTCTGCAATACATCGACATGCAAGCCTCAAGCTGGCTTTCCGACGGTTCGCGCTATCGGGCATGGAATGCTCTGGCGCTGGCTCCCTATATCGGTGTTGGCGTGGCTTTTCGCGGCTTCTGGCCAGAAGCCGGACAGAGGCTTGCGCTTTCCGCAGGCCCTTCAGCCAGCTTTTCCAATTATTCCGGCACTTCGCTGTACTCGGCCTATTGGAGCGGATGGCTGCGGCCTGAATGGGAGCTCGGCATAGGCCGGCATCTGCATTTTTCGCTGGAATTGCCGATCGAATACTGCGCGCGGGCAGACGGTACGAGCGTGCTGGCAGGGATCGGGCTGGGGGTGCGGTATGTCTTCTAAGCGGATAGTGCGAAGTCTCTGCGCGCCTCTCCTGGCGCTTTTTCTGCTGGCCGGCTGTCAGTTTTTCCAGAAGGATGCGGCAAGCTTCAGCGGCAAGAAGTATGCGGTGGTCATAGGGATCAATGATTACATCAATATCAGCAATGATCTTCAATATTGCGTTTCTGATGCCGAATCCGTCGCACAGATGCTAATCGATGGAGGCTGGAATAAGTCCAGCATCAACAAGATTCAAGCTCAGTCAAATGAAGCGGTCCTGCGAATCGCTACGAAAAACAACATCAGAACAGCGCTTCAGAATGTTCCCGCCGATGTGGATACCTTCTTTTTCTACTACTCAGGACATGGAGAGGGAGGTACCGAAGCAGAGAATGCCTATCTGGTACCAAGCGATTATAATGGCTCTTCTTCAAGCATGATTTCGTCAGCCGAGCTTTCCAGCTGGCTCGACACGATACCAGCCAGAAACAAGATGGTCATCATCGATGCCTGCTACTCAGGCGGTTTTGTGGATCCCAGGGAAGCGCTCGATGCCGTGCCGGGAGATTACCAGAAAAACAGCCTGCTCAAGGGACAGCAGTCCGGCCTTGCGATGTTCCTTCAGTTCGGCACCCTCCTAGCGAAGAACAGCCTTGCGCGCTCTGGTTCTACAGGCTATTCTACTGCCCCGCTTGTGATTTCTGCTGCCGGCTGGAAAGAGCTATCATGGGAACAGGGCGAAAAAGGCATTGGAAATGGTGTTTTCACCAAATATCTGCTCGAAGCCGCCTCTCTGGATGGCAGCTTCATGAAGGGCGACGCCGACGGCGACCAGGTACTTACCTGCCTCGAAGCATACCGCTATGCAGCGGCGAGACTGCAGGAAAATTGGAACACAGGCTCCTCCCAGGATTTCCTGCCCCACATTTCCGGCGGCCTGCGCGACTTTGCCCTCATCGAGCGCCGCAGTTTTTGAAAAGCCTGCGGGATGCTATGGCATTGAGCGAAGCAGCAAGCCGCCTTATGCTGCATCAATCGATAAAATCTGCATTCTCTTTTGAAAATTCAGGGAAAACATACACAAGCACGCCGGAACTGCGAACGCGGAGCTGAGCGATCCCCTTTTTCGCAAGGCTGTCCAGCTGACGCTGAGCTTCTTCGAGGGGAATATCGGCCTCGATCGCTACTTCCCCTGCAGTGACCATTCCATTGTTCGCCTTGGCCAGCCTCAGTATGACCCGCTCTGGCGTTTCCTTCGACCTGATCCCCGGAATGAAGCCCGAATCATATCCATACGCCCTGTCGAAACCGAGCGCCTCCCTGGCAGCATGGGCAAGGTTGGCCTCCCTGACCTGATTTGGAAGCGTCACCAGATCGTAGATTCCACCTATCCCGCCGAGCCCCCCCGTCATCATCCACAACAATCCCGTTCCCACTTTCCCGAGATAGAAGCGATGAAAACCAAGAGCGCCAAACCCCGAAATGAACCATAGAAGATATGCCGTTGAAAGACTGTATCTCACCTGCCTACTCCATCATTCCCATGTATAAGGCCGCATGCCTGCCTGCGCAGGATTTGACCACAGCAGGCGTATCGTGCTAAAAGAAGTATATGCATTTTGAGGAGCGGCGGAAAGCCACTCCCCTCATTTCATGGAGAACCAGATGACACTGCTTCCAACCATTCGTCAGCTTCTTGCAACTGAACCAGACAATCGACCAGTTGTCGTGCGCGGCTGGGTACGAACCAAGCGCGAGACCAAAGCGGCTGCCTTTCTTGAAATCAACGATGGTTCATGCCTGTCCAATATTCAGTGCGTGGTGGAGGCAAGCCTTCTCGAAAACGCCGCTGTCCATGACCAGCTTGCCAGAATATCAACCGGCGCTTCGGTAGAAATCAAAGGCCAGCTTGTTCCCTCCCCTGCCAAGGGGCAGAAAGCCGAAGTCCGGGCTTCTTCCATCAAGGTACTGGGTGAAGCTCCAGCCGAAAGCTATCCTCTGCAGAAAAAGGCGCACAGCCTCGAGTTCCTCCGCGAACTGGCCCACCTGCGGGTGAGAACCAACACCTTCGGCGCCATCGCCCGTGTCCGCAACCGCATGGCATTCGCCATTCACCAGTTCTTCCAGGAACGCGGCTTTTTCTACGTTCATACACCGATCATCACGGCAAGCGACTGCGAAGGTGCGGGCGCCATGTTCCAGGTCACCACGCTGGACCTTGATGCCCTCGCAAAGTCCGGCGGCCCCGTCGATTACGACAAGGATTTCTTCGGCAAGAAAGCCTACCTGACGGTATCGGGACAGCTCAACGTGGAAACCTACTGCCATGCGCTGACGCGGGTATACACCTTCGGCCCCACTTTCCGTGCCGAAAACTCGAATACGACCAGACACCTTGCCGAATTCTGGATGATCGAGCCGGAAATGGCATTTGCCGATATCCATGACAATATTGCGCTTGCGACCGACTTTATCCAATATCTGGTCAAGGTAGCGCTGGAAGACTGTGCCGAGGATATCGCATTCTTCGACCAGCGCATTCAGCCCGGTCTGCGCGAATCGCTCGAAAAAGTGGTCAGGAGTCCCTTCACGCACATGACCTACACCGACGCGGTGCGCGCGCTCGAATCTGCAGATGTCGAGTTCGAGTTCAAACCCTACTGGGGTTGCGACCTTCAGAGCGAGCACGAAAAGTACCTTACTGAAAAGGTGGCAGGCGGGCCCGTCGTCGTAACCGATTATCCAAAAGAGATAAAGGCTTTCTACATGAAGCAGAACGACGACGGCAGGACTGTGGCGGCCATGGATGTGCTGGTTCCCCGTTTTGGCGAGATCATCGGCGGTTCGGAGCGCGAATGGCGTCTCGATCTGTTGGAAAAGAGGCTGGACGAACTCGGGCTTTCGAGGGAAGCCTATGCCTGGTACCTCGATCTGCGGAGATTCGGTTCGGTGCCGCACGCAGGATTCGGACTCGGTTTCGAACGTCTCTTGTTGTATGTAACCGGGATGACCAATATCAGGGACGTCATTCCCTTCCCGCGTGCGCCGCGGCAGGCTGACTTCTGAGGCAATATCTGAATGAAAAAACGACTGACGATAGCCCTCTTTCTCGCAATCGCGCTATTTTCCCTGCCGGCAGGTCAAGGATCTTTGGAAGATCTCTCGCGATTCGGCATTTCCATTTCTCCAGCACCTGTCCCCAATGCCCGGGCCGCGATTCTCATCGATGCTGCCACCGGAGCCGTGCTCTACGAAAAAAATCCCGACCTTGCCCTTCCTCCTGCAAGTCTTGCCAAGCTTGTAACTCTTCATGTGGTGATGCAGGAAATAAAGGCAGGAAGGCTCTCTCTTGATGAATTGGTCGAAATCGATCCGCGCGATTGTTCGCCCCAGATCCCCTATGGATCCTCACTCATGTACCTGGCACCGGGAATGAAGGTGAGCGTACGGGATCTCATGCTCGGCGCTGCAGTGGTATCCGGAAACGACGCCGCCTACGCGCTTGCCCGGCGTGTCGCTGGTTCGAACGAAGCTTTTTCCCAGCTCATGAACAAGGCAGTGCTCGAAATGGGATTGGATCGCATGACCTTTGTCGAGCCAAGCGGCCTTTCCGAGAAAAATTTCGTCACTGCCCGCCAGTTTGCGCAATTCTGCCGTCTCTATATCCAACTTCATCCCGAAGCGCTCAAGGAACTTCATTCGGTAAAATCCATCGAATTTCCCCGCCAGGAACATTCGACCGATACCTATAAGCCGAATGGAACGATCATCCAGTACAATCGCAATCCCCTCATCTTCAATTATGAGGGAGCTGACGGCCTCAAGACAGGCTATATCATCGAAGTCGGCTACAATATCGCAGCTACTGCAGAACGCAACGGTACTCGATTCATTCTGGTCCTGCTCGGAGGCAGCAGCAGCCCCGTCGCCAATGGCAGTGTCCAGCGCAGCCGGGACAGCCGCGCTTTGCTCGACTGGGCTTTTACCAATTTCGCAACCTTGACTCCCCCCATCGAACCATTCAAACCAATCAGAGTCTGGTTCGGTGCACAGCCAAGATTTACACCCATTCCAGAATATGCACCCGCGGTTACGATCCCTCTCAGATTTTCAGGAAGCGTGAGTGTCGAAACGAAGCTGGTAAAATCAGTCAAAGCTCCGGTGCAGGCCCGCCAGCAGGTTGGGCGGATCATCTACAAGGTCGCAGGACAGGAGTTTGCATCGATTGATATGCTCGCTCCCGATTCAATCAAGCGGGGAGGATTTCTGCGAATCGTGCTCGATAGCTTCCTGAGATTCTTTGCCTTTATTCTCGGCCGTGTATGACGAGAGATGCGTGCATGAGCTCCGCCTATGAAGAAGGCCGGCTGCGCGCAGCGCAGCCGGCCTTCTTCTCTATTTCACAAACCCCAGAAGCCTTGGCAGGAAGAGCGAAATCTCCGGAATGTAGGCTACGATGAAGAGCGCCATCACTTCCATGATGATGAAGGGGAAGATCGCTTTCGACAGCCTTGCGAGGCTTATTTTCGAAATGGAACAGGCAACAAATAGACAGGCTCCTACCGGCGGTGTCATGAGCGCGATGTTAAGAGAGAGAACCATGATAATACCGAAGTGTATCGGCTGATAGCCAAGGCTCACGGCAATAGGATGGAGAATCGGCCCCAGAATGATGAGGGCAGCTGCAATATCCATGAACATGCCGACAATCAGCATGAGAATGAGAATCAACAGCATGACCAGCTTGGGATCGTGGGTTGTCGCGATGAGAAAAGACGCAATGGCCTGAGGTACCTGGTTGATTGCCAGAACCCAGCTCAGGATGCTGGCTGTTCCTATGATCAGGAAAACCGTGCCCGTTACTTTTGCCGTCTTTACCAGCATGGGTGCTATATCGCGGAACGTTATCGATTTGAGCACCAGAAAACCTATAACGACAGCATAGAGCACTGCCACTGCGGCAGCTTCCGTGGGGGTGAAGATGCCGGACAGAATGCCGCCAAGAATGATGATGGGCATCAAGAGCGGGATGATTGCGTCTTTCGTCGCCACCAGCTTTTCCCTGAATGTTGTTTTGGGCCCCTTGGGATAACCGCGCTTGAACGAAAGATAGGCTGACATGATCATGAGCAGGCCAGCCAGCACAAAACCAGGCATGAAACCAGCCGCAAAAAGCCCCGCAATGGACACATTCATGAGCGAGCCGTAAATAACCATCATGTTCGATGGCGGAATGGTCGGGCCGATGATCGAAGAGGCAGCCGTCACCGCTGCAGAAAAGTCGACATCATAGCCGTCCTCAACCATTGCAGGAATAAGCATGGTACCGATGGCAGCAGTATCCGAAACAGCGGCGCCAGTCATCCCCGCAAAGAATACCGAAGCCAGAATATTCGCATGAGCAAGACCTCCGCGCCAGTGCCCTACCAGGACATTGGCAAAATGCACCAGTCTTCGTGTAATCCCTGCCCTGTTCATCAGCTCGCCGGCGAGAATGAAAAAAGGCATGGCCATCAGCGTAAACATGTCGAGTCCGGTAAAATACTGCAGCGGCGCCATCGAAAAGAGGCCCGTACCGCTGCCCATGAGCAGAAGACCCACCACTCCAGCAATACCGAGCGTAAACCCGATCGGCACGCCGATCACCAGCATTGCGAAAAAGACAACAAGTACACTTGCGATCATGTAAGCCTCTCAGATGTCGATATAGCCGGTTGCCGATGTCTTCAGTTTGCCTTCGGGATCGGCAAGAATCATGATCGTAACCAGCACGATCTGAACTGCAGCAATGAACATGGAAACCGGAAGCGCAAGCTTGGGAAGCACCATGGTAATTCCCAGCCCTGTGCTGAACTGCGTACGCGCCTCGACAGTCGCGAAGATCGAATACACCAGCATGAACACAAGAAATGTAAAAACCATGATATTTATAAGCAAGGAAAGAATTTTCCTCGCATACATGTTCTTCAGGGAATCCATAATGACCGTCAAGCCGACATGTTCTCCCGCACTGATGCCAAGGCTTATCGCGAGGCTTGCACCCCAGATCATCAGATAGCGGGCCAGCTCTTCGGTAAAATTGAGCGGGTTTTTTAATATGTACCGGAAAAACACCCCGATGATGACATCGAGTGTCATGGCCCCGAAAAGAACCGCACAGAGCGCGCTGACAATTCTGTCGATCAATGAGGAAAGGCGATGCACGTTCTGGAAAGCCGAGCGTTCAGCGGTCATGAAAGCTCCTTGTTGGAAATCGATAAAGCAATGAATAAAATGCCGTCCGGTTCAAGCCGGACGGCACTTCTGCCAATGCTCAGTAACCGAGCTCTTTCTCGGCCTTTTCGATCGCTTCGAAGAAACGGTCGACCCACATCTTGCCCTCATCCTTGTACTGGGAGAACATGAATTCGCGGGCTGCCGGAACCGCGGCATCGCGGAACAACTTCAGCTCAGCCTTGGTCGGCACATATACCTGCATCTTCTCGGCCAGAGCGGGAAGGCCCTTTTCGGTCGAATCGATGATTCTGGAAAGTCCGCGGCCCGCAACGATTGCCGTTCGCGCAGCATCGTCGATAGCATTCCTGAGCTCCTCCGAAAGCCCGCTGTAAAACTTCGGATTCATGACCCACACATAGGGCGCATAGAGGTGGTTGGTGAGCGTGATATACTTCTGCACTTCCTGGAACTTGGCCATGGCAATGATGGAGATGGGGTTCATCTGGCCATCTACGACACCAGTCTGAAGGCTGGTGTACACTTCAGCCCATGCAATGGTAGTGGGAGAAGCCCCCAGGGCCTTGACGATCGCCTGGTGCAGGGGCAGGGCCATGGTTCTCAGCTTGATGCCCTTCATGTCTGCAGGCGTCTTGATCGGCTTCTTGGAATTGGTGATGGCAAAGAAGCCGCCGGATTCGCCGAAACCGAGCACCTTGAAGCCGGCTTTCTTTTCGATATCGGCCGCGAGTGCCTGTCCGAATTCTCCGTCATAGACCTTGTACCCTACGTTGTAGCTCGAGAACGCAAAAGGCATGTTGGTAACGTCGATGAGCGGATAGAACTGAGCCATGCCTCCCGATGAAGAAATGTAGGATTGCACGACTCCCGACTTTACCTGAACCAGCGTTTCCGCTTCCTTGCCGAGAACGCCGTTCGGATAGATTTCCACCTTGATCTGGCCATTGGACTTGCTTTCCACTTCGCTCTTGAACACGGCAGCCATGGCGGCAGAGGCCACATCGTAGGGCTGCTGGGGATTGAGATGCGCCAGTTTGAGCACGACCTGGCCGAATACGCTTGCTGGAACGAGCAGCATGGCCAGAGCCAGAACCACGAACATTGTTCGCTTCATGTTTGCCTCCTGAAAAGAATGATGCATATTGCTGAATTAGAATACCTGCATACTATTGATTTCGTCAAGGCATGTCAAATTATGCAGATATTACTGCATAATAATTCATTCATTGACATCAGCAAGGGAAATTCCATATTCTGCTGGATTCCCGGACTCTGCTGCGGCTTCTATCTTGATGAAACCCTCCGATGCAAGCCGCGAAAGACAGTGGTCAAGCCGGGCTCTTTCGGCACCGGTCAGTTCAGCAAGTTCGGCGATGTCTACTGCTCCCTGTTCCAGCAGGACCTTGAGAACCGCTCCGCGCAGCTGACGCTCTGACCCCTCGAAAGGCGCCTGCGAACGGTATGAAGCGGCATGCCTCGAAAAATTGCCCTCGGACTGCTTGATCCATGCACCATAATCCATGAGCGCGGAATACCATAGTCTGGGCCCCGCGTTCAATTCAGAAAGCACTGACTCCGAATCAGCCTCGATCAGCGCCGCCCCAATCTCCAGGAGCACCCGGTCTGGCACTTTTCCGTCCGGCCTGACTGAATGGGCGAAAAAGTGCCTGATATAGACCGTGCGTATATTGGTTTCGAGAAAGACTGAAGGAAGATCGAATGCGAATGCAAGCACAGCGCGAGCAGTATAGACACCGATGCCGGGAAGTTTAAGAAGTTCTTCTTCGGAAGATGGCACTTCGTCTCGCCATGTATCGGCAATGATACCTGCTGCCTTGTAAAGATTGAGCGCCCGCCTGTTATAGCCGAGACCGCTCCATGCATCCAGCACCTCGCGCAATGAGGCGCTGGCAAGCACAGAAGGCTTTGGAAAGTGTTCCATCCATTGCGGCCAGCGTTGGGCGACACGGGATGCCTGCGTCTGCTGAAGCATCACTTCGGAAACCAGAATTGCCCATGGATTCTCTGTATGGCGCCAGGGCAGATCCCGATAGTACCGGCGCCCCTGCTCGTAGAGATATTTCCGTGCTATATGGCGCGATTCAGCTGTAGATATGGACAAATTCATGGAGCAGTTCTTCGGCCCCGGTCTTGCAGCTGCCGCATACAGTGCCAATTTTGGTGGCTTCCTGAAGGCTGGACCAATTTCGTGCTCCCTGCCTGACCGCCTCCTCGATATCCTTGTCCGTTATATTGAGGCATTTGCAGACAACGACCGCATCCTCGCCTTTGAACTCACCCGCCCTGCCCTGCCGTTCGAGGTAGGCATCAATGGCAGCACGGAGGGCTTTGTCCCCGAGCACAGAGCAGTGAATCTTGTTTTCAGGAAGCCCGCCCAGACGCTGGGCGATATCTGCCGGTTTTATATGATAAGCCTCACGAATGTGCATGCCCTTAATGGTTTCGGAGAGCATCGAGGTGCTGGCTATGGCCGAAGCGCAGCCATAGGTTTTCCACCGCACGTCGGTAATGATGTCATCCTGTATCTTCAGCATGAACATCATCTGATCGCCGCACTTGATGTTGCCGACCATGCCTTCTGCGTCGGGATTGAAATCCCTGTCCCTGTCCGGATCGAAGACATTGCGCGGATTGGTGAAGTGATCTTTTACAATATCCGAATAGAGCCACTGAAATGCATCCATGTTTTCGTATCCTCCATGGTGGTGAACTGGCGCGGGATCGGCTCAGCGTACCTGCGCGGGATCTTCTGCCGGAACTGTCGACATGCGGCGAAGCCGGGCTATAATGGGCGGCAGTATATCCGCAACATATCGAACTTCCTCTTCTGTCGTGTACTTGCCGAGCGAAAAGCGGATGGATCCGTGGGCCAGCTCAGGTCCCAGTCCAATCGCCATGAGCACATGGGATGGATCGAGGCTCCCCGAGGCACAGGCAGACCCAGTCGAAACTTCAATGCCTTCCAGGTCGAGCGAAAGAAGTATAGATTCGCCTTCGGCTCCGGGAAAGGATACATTGAGCGTATTCGGCAGTACATGCTCGGGATGACCATTGATGCGTACATTCGGGATGCGTTCCACTATGAGCTCCCGCAGAAGGGCCCGGAGTTTTCCCACCTGCCGTCCATACTCTTCGACTTCCATCCGTGCAAGGCGGGCGGCTTCCCCGAATCCCAGGATTCCAAGATTATTGTAGGTACCTGCACGGACCCCATTTTCCTGATGCCCGCCGCGAATGAGAGGCTCAATGGGGGCGCGGGAGCGTACATAGAGCGCTCCGATGCCCTTTGGCCCATAGATCTTGTGGCAGGACAGCGTCAGGTAGTCGACTCCCCAGTCTTCGACCGAAACGGGAATCTTTCCTGCCGCCTGGGTCGCATCGGTATGCACCAAGGCTCCACATTGCTTCGCAAGTTCAGCGATGGTCTTTATATCTTCCACGGTGCCGATCTCGTTGTTGGCCGCCATGACCGAAACCAGCAGTACATCCGGGCCGAGCTCCGCGCGATAGGCATCCATGTCCACCCTACCGGTGCGGTCGACCGGAAGAAACACGACAGGGAAGCCCTCTTCCTTAAGATGTGCAGCAGCATTGAGCACACAGGGATGTTCTATCGAAGTGGTAATGATTTTGTTCCGCGCGCTGTTTCGTCCGTGCAGGAACATTGTATTGAAGACGGTGTTGTTGGATTCCGAGCCCCCCGAGGTAAAGTACACCTCTTGGGGATGTCTTGCGCCGATAAGGGCAGCAACTTCGGCGCGGGCTGATTCGATTTCCGCCCTCGCCCGCCTTCCGAGCTCATGCATGCTCGATGCATTGCCATAGATATCGAGAGCCCTCACCATGAGGTCCCGCACTTCGGGACTCAGCGGGGTGGTAGCATTGTAATCCATATACACATATCGAACAGCCATGTACGCGCTCCTTTTTTTCAGCTTTCCGTGTCCGGCTTGGTGCCGACCCATACGGGTTCAGCAATATCCGCAAGACTGACCGACTGCAGATATCCATCGACCGCCTTTTTAAGGCCGATCCAGAAGCGGCGCGGCAGACAATTGACAGCGGCCACACAACTGGCTGTGCTGTCGATGCAGACCACGGGCTTTACCTCGCCCTCGGTTGCCCGTACCACCTCGCTCATGAGAATGTCGCGCGCGTCCCGCGCCAGACGATATCCCCCTGTGCGGCCTCGATCGGAAACGACAAGCCCCGCATTCTTCAGCTGGCTGATGATCGCTTCGAGATACTTGGGAGAAATGCGCTCTGCTTCGGCGATGCTCGCAACGCTCGACGAACCATTGTGGACCAGGTGGACAAGGGCGCGGATGGCATACTGTGTCTTTGTCGGTACTTGAAACATCTCAAATTCCTATAGGAATACTATGAATATGGCAGAAAACATACAGCTCGTCAAGCCGCAGGCTATCCTGACATTATAAGATATCGACACGGACCGCAGCACGGCGCAGTATGCATTCCCCCGAACTCCTGAACTTGATGTATCTCGAAAGAGGGCATACACTGCTTTACCATGATGGATCGACATATGCTCGCAGAAGAATTCCGCGGCGCCCGGGTAACCGTCATGGGATTGGGCCTGCACGGGGGAGGTGTCGCCAGCGCACGCTTTTTTGCACGCATGGGCGCCCGCGTCACTGTTACCGACCTGCGGAGCCCCGACATTCTCGCTCCTTCACTCAAGGCTCTCGAAGAATTCGATATCCGCTATGTGCTCGGCCAGCACCGCGAGGAAGACTTCGCTGCTGCGGATATTGTCATCAAGAATCCAGCGGTACGTGCCGATTCGCCCTTTCTGCAGAAGGCGCGCCGCGTGGAAACCGACATTTCCATTTTTCTGGCGCATTCGCAATCGCCCCTCATTGCGGTAACCGGCTCGAAAGGCAAATCGACTACCGCAAGCGCTCTTGCCCATGTACTCAGGGAAGTTCGCAGGCCGGTTCTTCTTGGAGGCAACATTACTGTTTCCCCCCTCGATTTTCTGGAACAGACAAGCCCCGACGTGACTGTCGTGCTTGAGCTTTCAAGCTGGCAGCTCGGAGATCTTCGAGGAAAAGGCATCCTGAAACCACGGATAGCCATACTCACCTGCATCTATCCTGATCATCTTGACTACTATGGCAGCATGGAAGCCTATGTCGCAGACAAGAAGGTGCTGTTCGAATCGCTGGAGCCCGAAAGCTTTGCGATCTGCAATGCGGATCAGGAATGGAGCCGCTTCTGCGTACGCGATACGAGGGCGAACATTCTGTGGTTCCATGATTCGCTTTCCAGCGGGCTCGAAACTACTGGTTTGGCCGACATAGCACCTGCATTCGGCGGATGGCTCGCGCCTCAGTCCAGCTCGAACGGGCAGACTGCACGCCCTCATGATAGCGCACATACCTCCCTTGCAGGATATGGGAGGCTTCCAGGTTCGTCTGAAGTGGAACTTCTGGTTCCCGCCGAACTAAAAGTCCCCGGCATGCATCAGAAGATGAATCTGCTCGCTGCAGCCCTCGGACTCAGGGCATATGGAATTGGCGCTGAAGAGATCGCGTCAGCCTTGGCCTGTTTCCCGGGCATTCCCCACAGGCTTGAGTACGTCGCCAGCTGTAGAGAGGTACACTACTACAATGACAGCGCAGCAACCATACCCGACGCGGCAATTGCAGCCGTCGAATCCTTTGAAGCTCCCGTCATTCTCATTGCTGGAGGATCGGACAAGAAGAGCGATTTTTCTGCATTCGCCGACAAGGCTTCAGCACTCAAAAGGCTTATTCTGCTTGCGGGAAGCGGCACCGATCGCCTCATTCCTCTGCTGAATCAGCGGCGGGTGCCGTTTTTGGGGCCATTCGGCTCGATGGCGGAAGCGGTTCATGCTGCGAGTCAATCTGCCCGGGAAGGAGATGTGGTTCTGCTTTCGCCCGGATGTGCGAGTTTCGGCATGTTCCTTCATGAATTTGCGCGTGGAGATGCTTTCAGGGAGGCAGTACGCCAGCTGTGCCCTGCCGAGGCGCAGAACAGCAGCCCAGCACAGGGCCAGGGCTGAAAGTATCTTTCAGGGCGCATCTATCAGGGCACAAAGGCGATCGCTGCATATCCGACAAAGGATCGATCCTTGTGTACATCCCAGCTCAGCGTGTGGCCGATAAGCACGCTGCGCCTGGCGCCTGAATCGAGAGCGAATGCGATAGTTGCAGCTGCTGCCCCAGCTGAGCAGGCAGAATAGCGCTCCCGCGCATGAACAAGAGCTTTGTCCGGATCCATCGACAGCACAGCCGAAATGAATCCGCGGTCATTTTCGTTCCGCACCCAATCTGCGGCTGCATCTCCAATGCCCTTCGGCATGAAGCCGTAATTCGGGCCATAATGGGTCAGATCCGTGGAGCCTAGTACCGCGAGCTTTCTGTTGCAGACCGTTGCGGCGCGCATGAGTGCCGATCCGACTTCCTTCGCCTTGTAATCAGGAGGAATTCTGAGCCAGAGAATGCGCGCTTCGGGGAATCGTGTGGCTACGAGCGGCAGCATCACCTCTACCGAATTATCCACCGATCGCTCCCGGACTATTTCCTTGATACCCACATCGGCCAGCTCCGATTTAAGCGCATCGAGCATTCCGAAATCGTTATCGACCATGCGCACTGCGCAGTCAAACTGCACTTCGTCGGCGAACAGAATCGGATCTCCGTACCTCAAATGCCCTCCAAGAACAGCGACGGTATCGCAATCCCCAAGCGCCCATACCGCCTTTGCGGCCAGATTCCCCGAAAAATACCAGCCAGCATGCGGGCCAATCGCCGCCATGGCCGACAGGGATGGAACATGCGAAGTCCAGGCCGCAGCCAATGAACGAATTTCATCAGGATCATCAGGATACCAGCCAGAAGGGAGCTGGCGAGTTCGTACCGGTCCGTGTCCCTGCATGACGCACCCCCCGGTTCATCTTGGACAGTGTTCGAACAGCTGGAAAAAATTCTTCGGTTCCGTTCGCTTCTGCCGATAATTATAGTATAGAACACGGGGCTTGAAAATGAAACGAATCCTTAGGATCGCGCTGTCTGCCGCTACACTGGTGCTCATTGCGGGCGTGGCAGTCTATATTGCGCTCGGCATTGGCAGAATGCGGCTTGAAGGCGAACAGTCAGCATCGGCCGAATATACCATTCTCCGCAATGCGGTTTCCATGATAAGTGGAGAACAGGATCTTGGAGATCAGTTTGTCCGAGACAGGCTGAAATCGCTCTACCAGGCCAGCAGTCATCTGCTGGCAATGCAGATTCTTGACAAGAACGGCCTCGTGCTCTGGAAAATGCCCGATGAATCGGCATATTTCTCTACTCCTTCTTCAAGCGCGGGCAGTGTTTTCAATGCTCCCGCGATTTCTACCGTCATTTACATGACGCCGCTTTCAGATGGCATGAAGCTCATGGCGCTCTATTCCATTTTTTCTCGAAAGGACTTTTCCTCTCTCATCAGGCTGCCTCTCATCGGTCTGGCTTTGTGGCTCGTCTTGCTCGTAATCATGCAATTTGCGCTCAGGGAAAAAGGCTCCGAGCGCGCTTCATCCGCGAGCGTTTCACTGGAAGGTACTACAGAGGCGGGCTCTTCAGAAGAAAGCTCTTCAGAAGAAAGCTCTTCAGAAGAAAGCTCTTCAGAAGAAAGCTCTTCAGAAGAAGGCTCTTCAGAAGAAGGCGCTTCAGAGGTCCTGGATGAAGAGGCTCCCCTGCAGGGCGCTCAGGAAGAAGAAAGCGTATTGCCCGAAGAGCAAGCTCCACCGATTGCAGAACCTCAGTTTGATCAAACTGAACCGACATCTAAGCCCGCCCTCGAGCCTGCTCCTGAATCGACTGTTGAACCAGCCCCTGAGCCCGTCCAGGAAGCGCTCGAAGAAGAGATACAGCAAGCGCCGCCCCCGCAGATGCATCAGGAACCCGAACCCGTCTGGGAAGAAGATATCCGCCCCGCTGCCGCAGAAGCGCCTCCACAGGCAGAGGAAGCGGAAATCGGCCAGGCGGAGTTCATCGAACCGCCTGCCGCCGAAGAGCTGCAGCAGCCTGATACCTTTCCTCCTTCGCTCATGTCCCAACCCCTCGAACGAATGCTGGAATCAGAACTGCAATCGAAGCACTCCACCGAACTCAGCCTCATGTTGATAGAATGCGCGCTTTCTGGACGCGAGGATCCCAGCGCGGCAGCCCTCGGCGTAACCATCAAAGAGTATGTGACTGCCGAATCGCTGGTTTTCGAAATTGCGCGGGGCTGCTATGCGGTGGTTCTTCCCGGAGTGGACGCCGGCTCATGTCTCAAGCTCGCAGTGGACCTGGACGACATGCTAACAGCTACTGCCAGCCTCTATAAGGACATAACAGGCGAGCCGCCCTTCTATTTCGGAATCAGTGCCGTGTACGGCAGAACGCTCACCGCTTCCCGTCTCTATCGCGAAGCCTATGCAGCGCTCGAAAAAGCACGCGAGAGCAGTTCGAGAATACTTGCGTTCAAGCCGGCAGCAAGCTGATGTTCCTGCTTGTGAGTCGCTGGCAGGCCGCCGCAGAAGAACTCGTTAGTCCTTGAATTCGACCGGAAAGCACATGCGGTCCTTCGTGAGCACAGTATCCGGAAAAATCTCCCGCGCCTCCTCAAGCAGAACCTTGAGCTCCCTCTCCGCGTAACGGGGACTGTAGTGGATAAGACCAAGCTGGCGCACATTGCCGGCATCCCTGGCGATCTGGGCAGCCTGCCGTGCGGTCATGTGCCGCTTTTCGATCGCCGTGTCCAGAAGCGCATGCTCGAACATGCCTTCACAGATCAATAGATCGGAACCGCCGACCTCGCGCGAAATTTCGGGAAAGTACAGACTGTCCGTGACATAGCTGATCTTGCGCCCGCTTCGCGTCTCGCCAAGCACTTCGGAAGGATAGACGACCCGTCCTCCGGGCAGACTTACAGGATTCCCCGACTGCAGTTCAGACCAGAGCGGTCCGCGAGGCACACCGATTTCGATAGCACGCTCGGGGTAGAAGACTCCCGGTCTCGGCGCCTCTTCGAGCGCGTAGCCAAAACACATCTTGGTATGGCGCAGTGGAAAGGCGCGGATTGAATATCCTTCGCCTTCCCAGACCGTCCCCCTCTCGGAAATCTCTTTGACAACGATTTCGTAGTTGATATACATGTCGAGAAGCCGCCTGTTCTGTTCGATATAGTCGGCAATGCGGGGCGGCCCGAAGATATACAGCGGTTCATTCCGGTCAACCTGGCTCGACAGCATGAGAATACCGGGCAGACCTGTCACATGGTCCGCATGCATGTGAGAGATGAAAATAGCGGTAATCTTCTTCCAGCGAAGATTGAGCCGGCGAATGGAAACCTGCGTGCCTTCACCTGCATCGAACAGAAAGAGCTCCCCTTCCCGCCGCACAAGCACGCTGGTGAGCTGGCGATAGGGCAGCGGCATCATTCCGCCGGATCCGAGAACAAATGCTTCCAGATTCATTTCTGGTTGACTATAGCGAAAAGCACCGGCTCTGTCATCAGCCGTCCAGCCCATGCTCCATCTTCAAGGTCCCTGTACTTTCAGACCATCAGGACACTGCACTTCTTGCAATTCGCCGCTCTTTCGGATAGCGTCATTTTCATGGAACAGTTCCTTTCTCTCGGATTGGCAGCTCCTGTGGCCGAAGCGCTGGCAAAGCTCGGCTGTACTGAGCCGACTGCTGTCCAGCGCTTGGCCATTCCGGAGATTCTCGCATCCAGAAATCTCATCATGCAGTCCGAAACGGGGACAGGAAAGACCTTCGCCTATCTGGCTCCCATTCTTACGCGCCTGATAGAAAGAGCACCACAGGCATCCTGGCCCTTTGCCGTTATTGTCTGCCCCACCCAGGAACTTGCCGTGCAGGTAGCCAGACAGGCAGGCAAGCTCGCCCATGCGGCCAGCATTGACGCAAAGTGCCTCGCGCTTCTGGGCGGTACTCATTTTTCCAGGCAGAAAGAAGAACTGAAATCTCATCCCGTGCTCATTGCCGGAACGCCTGGCCGTCTTGCCGACCTCGTCAGGCTTTCCTTTTTTGACATTCGGAATGCAGCATTTATTGTACTCGACGAAGCGGACAGGCTTTTTTCCCCCGAATACAGGGAAGCCGTGGAATTCCTCCTTCAACGCGCGCCGATTCATGCTGCAAAAATTCTCGCCTCAGCCACCATCCCAGCCAGAACGCGCAATCTCGCTGCCTCCTGGCTCAAGGATCCCGTCGTGGTCGATCTCGCAGGAGAGGGCATTCTCTCCGAAGCCATCGAGCACTGGGTTTTCTATGAAGAGCACCGCAAGAAGACAGCTCTACTGAAAAAATTGCTCAGCGCACTGCATCCATCCCGATGCCTCATCTTTGCTGCGGATTCCTACCGAGTGCAGAAAACCGCAACTCTTCTCCAGTCTGCTGGCTATTCCTGCGACACCATTCAAGCCCGAATGGAAAAAACTTCGCGCCACCATGCAATCGAGCGCTTCAGAGAAGGAGAACTCCGCTTTCTCGTGACAACCGATCTGGGCGCACGGGGCCTGGATATTCCCTATATCAGCCATATCATCAGCATGGACATACCCGAAGAGCCTTCCGCCTATGTGCACAGGGCGGGCCGGACCGGACGCGCGGGACGCCGGGGAATCAGCATACTTCTCGCGGACGCGGTCGAACTTCAGCGGGCATCCAAAACCGCAGTACGCTATGGTTTCGTATTCCGCACGAAGTGGATCGAGGAAGGCAGAGTACTGGAACCTTCCGTCGAGGAGTTTTTTCAGAGGGTAGAAGCTCTTGAAGCCGAGCGGCGGACAGGCCGCCGTTCATGAATCAGCCATGATAAGCCCATACGGAACGGTTCCGAAAGAAGGATTCATCATCACTCCGGCAGTTGCCAGTGACATGAAAAATCCGCCCTTCGACAAAGCATCTAGCAGGTTTCTCATTGTTCGTCTTTCACCATACCGGGATATGGAAGTATCCATGTCCCATCTGGTCCTGTTCGACGAAATCCGCAGAGCCGTCCCCACTGCATACATCGATTTCGCATTTCTGCCTCCAGCACCCGACCGCATCCAGCTCGACCGGATTGCTTTTCCGTGGTTCTTTGGCAGGGCCAGCGGGAAAGTTCCGCAGGATTTCGATGCAATTCTCGTTTCCTGTTCGTATACGCTCGAGCTGGTGAATCTCTCCTGGCTTCTCCTTCAGTCAGGCATTCCACCCGGCTTCGAAGAACGATGCCGCAAAAAGGAGACTCCCCTGCTCATCCTGGGAGGCTCGGGCGCGGTGACGGCAGGCGCGGTCATTTCTCTTCGAGATGGACAGCTGATCAACAGCCTCGTCGATGCCATCTTTTTCGGCGAAGGAGAGGGGGCGATAGGTGCCATTGCGCTCAAGATCGATGCATGGAAAGGCTCGAAGATATCCAAACGCGCGCTTCTGCAGAACCTCAGTCGCGAAATTGAAGGATTCTGGCCATGCATGGAAGGATATTCAGCATCCAGGCGCCTGCATGCCGACCGCCCCGCCCTGCTTGCTTCCCCCCTTGTTCTGAACGGCGAAAATGCCGACCATGTCAAACTGGCCATAACGGCCGGATGTACAGGCTATTGCGCTTTCTGCCTCGAAGGATGGGACAGGCGCCCCTTCCACGAAAAGCCGATAGACGACATATCCGCCGTTCTTCCGGAGCTCAAGAAAGCGAGCGGTGCCATTGATATCGAGCTTTTCAGCTACAACTTCAACATGCATCGTGCCCTGCCGCAGATCGTTCCTCTGGCAGGCAGAGTGTTCATGCAGGTTTCCCTTATGAGCCAAAGACTCGACATCCTCGCAGAGCATCCTGCGCTGGTCGAGCTCGAAGCAGCTTCCGGCAAGCGCTCGTTCACGCTCGGAGTAGAGGGGATTTCTGCGAGAATGCGCACGTATTATCACAAAGGCATCGAAGATTGGCATATCCAGCGTTCAGCAGCAGACATCATGGCTTCGGGGCCGCGCGAACTCAAGCTGTTCTTCATCATCTCGGGCTTCGAGCACGAACAGGATCTTCTCGAATTCAAAGAGCTGTGCGAGGAGATCCATGCCAGGCGCGAGGAAACCCGCCGCCCCATCCGAATCATTGTTTCCGCAGGCTTTCTGGTCAGGCTCCCCTTTACGCCTCTGCAATATGCGCCGCTCATGAAAAACAGAACGACCCTTTCCCATATTGCCTCGCGCATGGAATCGATGTGCCGGCAATATGGTTTTGAGTTCAGACTCGCTGCGCCCTATGGCGATTACTGGGCAGATCAACTGCTTTCGATAGCTGGTTCCAAGGCCCATGAATGGCTTTCGGCCACATCCCGCCAGCAGATCGTGTACGACGGAGCCCTGACGAAGGGCGCCGCGGATTCTCTGGATGCTTTTCTAGCATCACGCCCCGGCCATGAAGCGCTGCTCGATGAAAAAGCCGAAGACTTCAGGCCCGATTTCGCCTTCATCGAGAGGGAAAGCCACTGGGCTCTGCTGAGAGCGCATTATGAACAGGCAAAAACTGCGCTCGAAAATCCTGCATCCACAAGAACTTCCAGGTCGTCCCGCCGCCGGCACGGCGCGGCAATGGGAAGTGAAGAAGAAACAAGAGCTTCAGCCGAAAGAATGCGGGCAATGCAGCAGGCCAAGTCTTCATTTCCTTTCCGCATCGTACGCGTGAAGGAATCTGCAGACCTCGCATGGGCTGTGCCGGCCTATCGCCGCTCCTGTCTGCTGAGGACGCTGGCGATGCTGGCCCCCGGCGCCGAAAAGGTGATCTTTTTCTGCAGGGAGCTGGTCATTCCGCATGAATGGGAAAGGGCATTTTCCGAGGCGGGCAGGGCTTTCGGACTGTATGGCCTGCGATGGTATTCGATCCATGGCCCCCATGCATCAGCTCTGGAAAAAGCTCTTGTGCTGGCTTCGGAAACGCTTCGCGCCAAGGCTGAATATGCGAACAGCGCTTCCATCCTCGAACTGCAAATCGTGCCGCAAGACCGCCCGCCAAAGCCGGATTCATGCTCCCTCACACTTTCTCTGCCCTATGCAGGCGCAGATCGCCTGTTCTTTCTGAGAAATGCCATTGAAGCCTGGCTTCGCCGGGAGCATGTCACCTATACGATTAGAAAAGAAAACGACGCCCTGCACTTTGCGAGCTCTGCATCGAAACAGAAAAGGCCTGTCCATGATGCATGGCTCAGCGCTTCCGATGCGAACGGCTATGAGCTCTCCCTGATCGTGGGAAAAAATGCCGATCTGGCTGATCTGACGAAAGACCTTGTTGAAAAAGGACTATGCGTACTGCCGGAATTCAGCATCGAACAGTGGAGCTGAAAGACGGATAGCCCGCTGTAACAATCCTTCAATCCGGCGAATAGCGTGCCATCGAGGCAGGTGTCTCGAATACATCGACTGCCGAAATCCTTATTCCCCTCTCCCCCTGCGCAACAGACCCGGCCATCGCATCGTAGATATATTTCGCAATCCGCTCGGCGCTTGGATCTCCTTCGAAGGCATCGATCGCGTTGAGATCCTGATGGTCGAGCCGCTCGGCAATCAATGTCCTGAGCGCGCTTTTTATTTCTCCAAAATCCGCCAGCATCCCCCCCTCTCCAAGCGTCCGCCCGGAAACCCATACCCGCACGACATAGTTATGCCCATGCGGACGTTCGCACTTCCCATGGTAGTGCACAAGATGGTGTGCTGCGGCAAATTCTGCTTCAACTCTCACATGGTACATATGATGCTCCTGGAGAATATGCTTTCGCCTCTCACTATACCCTTCCTCGCACGATGGAATAAAGGGAGCAAACGGCCTCCATGCCCAGATCATGTCCTGCCATTGAACGGCTGTCCACCGCATGATAGGATTGCTGGCCATGAAAAAGCGGTTTGCAGATCTGATCGACCCAAAGGAAATCCTTGCTGTCCGAGGCAGTCTCGACATACCCATTGAAGGGCTTTCCTACCATTCGAAGCATTGCGGGCCCGGCTTTCTATTCTTTGCCCTCCCCGGCCTGCACACTGACGGACGCCAGTTCGTTCAGGATGCAGTCGCCAGAGGCGCTGCAGCAGTGATGACCGAAGGACCTCTGAATTCCCTGCCGCCCGGCATCACCGCCATACAAGTGCGTGATTGCCGTCTTTCGATGTCTGCTGCTGCCAGCGCCTTCTGGGATGACCCGAGTGCCTCGCTCTGCGTCATCGGCGTTACGGGAACCGAAGGGAAGAGCACTACGGTTTCGCTCATCTATCAGCTCCTGAACCATGCCGGATTCAAGACGGGATTCTTTTCGACCGTCATGTCGGATACGGGAGAAGGCGAAGTACCAAACCCGGAGCATCAGACAACGCCTGAAGCCACCGCTGTACAGCAGATGCTCGCATCCATGAGGGATCACGGCCTTTCATATGCTGTCGTGGAGGCCTCGAGTCATGGACTGTCTTCTCGCACTGCCCGCCTGGCACATGTCAAATTCGACATCGGTGTTATCACCAATGTCACCCATGAGCATCTCGAATTCCATGGTACCTGGGAGCAGTATCGCAGCGACAAGGCCAATCTCTTCCGTCGTCTTGGCGAAGGCGGAGCAAAAAACATTGCAGGCAGGCTGCCTGCCGCTCCCCGCGGGATCATATGTGCCGATGACCCGAGCGCAGAGTATTTCGCCCGCGCCTCTTCAGCCCCATGCATGTTCTATTCAAGCAAGGGGGCTTCTGCCGACCTTGTTACCAGGGACATCCGTTTCGACATGGGCGGCGCGGATTTCGTCATCGAGGGGCCTGGAGTCTCTCAAGAACGCCAGCACCTTTCGGCACACATCAATCTGCCCGGTGCCTTCAATGTGCAGAACTGCCTTGGAGCAATCCTCGCCGCCTCGGCGGCAAGCGGCCTTCACTGGAGCGCATTCGTGCCTCTGCTTCCACTGCTCAAGCCGGTACGTGGCCGAATGCAGCGCATCGTTCAGGGCCAGCCCTTCGAAGTAATTATCGATTATGCGCATACGCCGTCATCATTCATGGAAATCCTCCCTCCCTTGAGAAAAGAGCGCAGCGGCAGGATTATCTGCGTATTCGGTTCAGGCGGCGAACGGGACCGGCTCAAAAGACCACAACAGGGAAGAATCGCTGCTGACTATTGCGATATACTGGTACTCACCGACGAAGATCCAAGAGGAGAAGACCCGATGGCCCTGCTGGAGGAAATCGCGGCCGGCTGCTCCGAACTGGTGAAAGGTGAACGCCTGTTCCTCATTCCAGACCGCCCTTCTGCCATTCGAAAGGCATTCTCACTCGCAGGTCCCGGCGACCTCGTCCTGCTTCTCGGGAAAGGGCACGAAAACTCAATTATATATGCAGACCATGTTCTGCCTTATGACGAAGAAACCACTGCACGCACAATTCTCGCCGAAATGGGGTTCGGCACGAAAGGAAGAAAGGCATGAAAAAGATCGTTGTCCTCTATGGCGGCCGCTCGGGCGAACATGAGGTATCGCTTATCTCAGCAGCAAGCATCATCGCCCATCTCGACAGGAATTTCTACGACATCATACCCATAGGCATAACCAAATCCGGCAAGTGGTACCTCCAGAACCTGCCCGAATGGGCCTTTGCCGAGCCTGACCCCAATGTCATGCGCTCCCTTCCCCCTGTGAGCGAAGGTCCCAGAGTCATGGCCATTCCCGGGGAAGGGCTTTGGGTCGAAACATCCAAAGGCTTGCAAAAACTCGAAGCTGATATTGTATTTCCCGTGCTCCATGGAACATTTGGCGAGGACGGCACCATTCAGGGGCTTCTTGAAACGATCGATATTCCCTATGTAGGCGCCGACGTTCTGGGCTCGGCCATAGGCATGGACAAGGAAGTTTCCAAACGCCTCTGGATCTCAGCAGGGCTCCCCGTCGTCGACTATATCTCTGTCGGGAAAGAAGATATCCGCCATGAGAACATACCCGCGCTTACAAGGAGAGTCGCCACGCGTTTCGGCTGGCCCTGTTTCGTAAAGCCATCCAGTGCAGGCTCGTCTGTCGGAAGTGCCAAAGTAAACCGTCAGGAAGACCTTCAGGCCGCGATTGCAGAAGCGCTCCGCTGGTCTGAGCGCGCTCTGATAGAAGCCTTCATCGATGCCCGCGAAATCGAGTGCTCGGTGATCGGCAATGAGGATCCAGTCGCCTTTGTTCCTGGAGAGATTGTTCCGACTCATGAATTCTATGATTATGAAGCAAAATACAAAGATCCTAACGGCGCGTCCCTGCTCGTTCCTGCGCCGCTTTCGGAAGAAACCCGGGCGCGGATCATGAATCTTGCGATTGCGGCGTACAAGACTACAGCCATCAAGGGAATGGCTCGAGTCGATTTCTTCGTCGAAAAACTGACCGGCTCTGTCTACCTGAACGAAGTGAACACAATTCCTGGCTTCACTGCCATTTCCATGTATCCGCGCATGTGCGCCTACGGCGGCCTCAGCTACCCTGCCCTGCTCGATAAGCTCGTTCAGCTCGGCATGGAACGCTTCGCTGAACGCCGCGCCCTGCAATATGATTTTTCGCGGGAGGAAGCAGGAAAAACAGAATGAGCATCTATTATCGGCTTGCATAAATATTTATATTGAATGTAATTATTATTACACCTTCTCAAAATGGCCCTTTTCATGCTATGCTGAGCCGGGGCCTGGTCAGCGGCTCCGCATTCTAGAGGAGGTTTTGTATGAATTCCCGAGACTACATCGCCCTGGACGAAAAGTATGGCGCACACAATTACCACCCCATCCCGGTGGTCATTTCAAAAGCCAGGGGATGCAAGGTATGGGATCCGGAAGGCAAGGAATACTTCGATTTTCTCTCCGCCTATTCCGCGGTCAACCAGGGGCACATGCACCCCCACATTGTTGCTGCAGTAAAGGCGCAGCTGGAGAGGGTTACGCTTACTTCGCGCGCGTTCCACAATGACATGATGGGCCCCTTCCTCAAAAAACTCTGCGAATTTACAGGCTATGAAAAAGCCCTCCCCATGAACACAGGCGCCGAAGCGGTCGAGACCGCTCTGAAAGCAGCCCGCCGATGGGGTGCAGAAATCAAGGGCGTCCCCAACGGCAGACAGAAGATCATTTGTGCCGAAGGCAATTTCCACGGCCGCACCATTGCCGCCATTTCGATGTCGACGGACCCAGATTCCTACATCAATTACGGCCCCTATGTGCCCGGCTTCACCAAAGTGCCCTATGGCAATGCAGAAGCTGTCGAAGCCGCAATAGATGCAGATACTGTCGCCGTTCTCGTCGAGCCCATTCAGGGTGAAGCCGGGGTTGTAGTCCCTCCCGAAGGTTACCTTGCTGAACTCAGAAGGATTTGTACAGAGCACGGCATCCTTCTCATCTTCGACGAAATCCAGACAGGTTTCTGCCGCACCGGCAGGCGCTTCGCATGGCAGTATGAAAATGCAAGACCGGACATCATGTGCCTCGGCAAGGCGCTCGGCGGCGGCATCATGCCCATCTCCGCCATTGTCGCAGATCATGCTGTCATGGATGTATTCACCCCTGGTACGCACGGTTCGACCTTTGGCGGCAATCCTCTTGCGGGTGCTATCGGCATCGCCGCGCTCGAAGTGCTCGAGAGGGAAAAGCTCGACGAGCGTGCCTTCGTGCTGGGTGAGCGATTCCGGGCCAGACTGAGTGCCATCAACAACCCGAACATTGTCAAGGTCCGCGGCAGGGGACTTCTCAACGCCGTAGTCTTCAAGGAAGGCTTTGATGCCTATCCCACATGTGTCACCCTCAAAGAGAGGGGTATTCTCGCCAAGCAGACCCATGGCAACATCATCCGCTTCGCCCCTCCCCTCGTCATCACCGACGAGGAGATGGAAGAAGCCATGGCACGCCTTATTCCTGTTCTCTCATCAATCTGATAGAATATCGCCTGCTTGAAGCCGGGCGGATCTGCGAAGCCAGACCCGCCCGGCATACACCAGGGAGGCTGCGAATCGCGTGCTCAAGAGAATCCACATAATAGCATTTGCGATCGCCTTTGCATGCGCAGCATGGCTCGTTGCACTTTACCGGCAGGAGACATTGCGGGCATCCGTACCCCTTACACAGCGAATGGTTGTTCTCGATACCGACGCTTCTGCCGCTAGCCGGACAGATGCGGTTTCTGCACGCATTCCCCAGCGGGCAAAAATCAACCCGCTTGCCGGTGAATTGTTTCTCAGAACCATCGACATGAATATCGATGACGACGAAGAATTCGAAGAAGTGATCCTTGTGAGGAAAAGCACCGATTCGAGAGAGCTGTATCTCGTTGTCGCGGAGTTTGCACCTTTGAATGGCACCTATTTTCGATTTGCCGAAGCCCCTCTTGGCCAGGTAGACAGCGATTCTGTCATTGTGCTTGCGGAAGATGTCACCAGCGACGGGATTGCGGATCTCGTGGTGCAGGGCCTTGATCTCTCGAATCAGCAATTTCTGGCAGTATTGCGCCGCGACGGTACCAGAGGATACGGAATTGCATTTTCAGGCATTGCCCCGGAGCTGTCACTTATGCAGGACGCTTCCGATACGCCTGAACGATCGGCGAGGATCGTTTCGCGGTTGCCGCTCGAATCGGAAAAAAAGATTGTCAGGACTGAATTCAAATACAATCCGCGGCTTCGCACCTTTGAACAGCTGTCGAAAAATGTATTGCCGATGCTTTCCACGGCAGCTCAGGATATTCCGCCCGGTACATCCGCTCAGGAATATCTGAAATGGCTTCAGCGCCTCTGGATAAGAACCGGCAGCGACGGACCCCGCGAGCTGTATTTTGATACCGACAATCAGGAAGTCATTTTCAGCAGTGGATCAATTCAGCAGAGATGGGTAATCCTGAACACGGCTCGAAGTGGCAGTCGTCTGTATATCAACTGCAGTACTTCCGAATCGAGCGACCTTGATAGAGCCATTACCGTAGAAACAAGGGAAAAGAACAGCATTTCCGTCTCGATTTTGGACCAGCAGGTTTCGCGTTTCCGCCGCGATGAAGGCTGGTCGGGAATATACGAAACGAAACCCAAATCCGCATCAGCCATGGCACTTGAAGCGCCTTCATTTTCTCTCGATGAGCTTGCAGGCAGATACCTCGGACTGGACAATTCGGTTCTTGTTATCGGCGGATCGAAGACGATTTTCGTGACCAAAGGCACATATCGAGAGGGCATTGCCCATGCTCATTCGTGGAATGGCGTGCAGGTGATTGAATTTTTGACTGTTGATGCAAATGGCATTCCTGGAGAGCGCCTCCTGTTTGCAGCATCTGTGAAGAGGAAATCCGATGGAAAAATCGCGCTTCTGGTGCTGGAACCGGCGTCAGCTGGCCCCAGCGGTATTTCCATCCTGAGACGCCCTCCGCTGGTGTTCACAAAGACAAGCTGAATTGGGCCTTAATATGGCCAGAGCCGATCATGGAACCAGGTACGATTCGAACCCCTGGTCCTTGAGCGCCGATTGCGTTTTCTGCCAGTTGTCGCCACCAGCAACATGCACAGCCCACCTCGGTTCGCCGCCCGAACTGCGCGTTTCGACAACACGCGCCCGAAAACCGAGCGACATCAATGTCCTGGAAAAGCGATCTGCATTTTCACGGGAAGAAAAATAGCCGGTCTGAAGCCATCGCTCCTCGTTCGCCAAAGCTCCTGCAGAGGAAGAGCTGGCCTGCGAGGAGGCTTTCGAATCCTGGCTTTTCGTGCCGGGGTTCCTTGAGGGCTGAAGCGCCATTGGCGAAGTAATCCACGAAAGCCCCGACAGGAGCATGAAATCAGCCGAAACTGCCGCGCTTCCCTGCACAAGAGCGGCTTCCGGTGAGCGGGGAAATTCCTCGACGATGGAAGAAGCGTATGCCGAGGCCGAACCCTTCTGCCCTGTCTCTGCAAGAAAGGCAAGAAACAGCAGTTCTCTTCGCAGTGCCTGATCCGCAGATCCATGAGCTGGAATCGCAGACCGCAGAATGTTCGCATAGTTCCCGTCCATCAGAAACAGCCATGCCTCGGCAAGCATTCTCTGGGAATCCTGCTCGCTCATTCTGCCCTGCATTTCAATTGCGGATGCAATATCACCCGAAGCCAGGGCGAATCGAAAAGCCTGCATGAGATAGCGCGAATCGAGCTCTGCAGCCCTGCGGGCCCATATGGCTGCCTGCTTCCCCTGGCCCATAAGCTGGTGCAGACCGCTCATGATAACACGGATTTCTGCCCTCGAAGCAGCTGGCACCTTGGCTTCGAACTCTTCGAGAAGTGTGAGAGCGTCTCGAGGCTGCATGCTAATCAGCGATGCGCGCAGGGCCGCAAGCAGTGCATCTGGCGTTTTGGCCGCGCTCACAGTCTTGCGAGCCTGGGCAAGAGTTGTCGTTTGAGCAGAAGCGGACCCGAGGGCCGCGAGCGAAAGCAAAATGCACAGCAGGCAGAGCCAGACTCCTTTATGTGAAAGCACTCTGCCAGACTGCCTCATCTTTACGCCTCTTCGCCTCTGAAGGTATGCCCTGAAACGGCAATCAGCCTGACCTTCGCAAATTGGCCGATCTTCGAAGGATCCCCTGCAAACACCACCATCTCGTCTCTAGCCGTGCGGCCCAGAAGTTCGGTTTTGGATCGCCTGGAGAGATTCTCAATGAGAACTTCGTCTGTCTGACCGATGCGCTCCTGCATCAAGGATGCCGTAATCTCTTTCTGCAGGGCTATGACCCGGTCAAGCCGCAGTTTCTTTGTTGTATCAGGAATCTGGTCCGGCATCGAAGCGGCCGGAGTTCCACTGCGCACATTAAAATGATACATGAAAGAATAGTTGAAGCGGACCTGGCGCATGAGGTCCAGGGTCTGTTCCAGGTCTTCTTCGGTCTCGCCGGGGAAGCCTACCAGAATGTCGGTCGAGAGCGTAAGGGTCGGAACTGCAGAGCGGAGCTTCTGTACCAGCGTGAGGTAGTATTCGCGCGTATAGCGGCGGTTCATGCGCGCAAGCACCGCGTTGGAGCCCGACTGAACCGGCAGATGGATATGGCGGCACAAGAGCGGTTCCGAAGCCATGATCTCGATGAGCCTGTCGGACAAATCCTTGGGATGGCTTGTCAAAAAGCGTATCCATCCAATGCGCCCAGCCGGAGCCACATGGTCTGCAATGCTCCAACGCCCTTGAGCGTCTCTTGCATCGCCATGCTTTTTATGCAGATGCTGGGCAATATGGGAAAGCAGTTCCGGGAAATCCATTATCGAGCCCTTATTCTGCCATCGATAGGAATTGACGTTCTGCCCCAGAAGCGTGATTTCGCGCACCCCGAACGACTCGAGCTGATCGATTTCACGCAGAATATCGTCGGGATCCCGCGATACCTCACGCCCCCGCACATATGGAACGATGCAATAGGTGCAGAAATTGTTGCAGCCATGCATGATAGGCACAAAGGACCGGAAAGCCCCCGGTTCGTGATGGCTTGCGCCGAATACGTAGGAAGGGCTTTCTTCAATAGAGTCGAGCCGCTCCCCTTTCGCTGCAAGATCAACCATGAGACCGAAGGCCTGCTTCTGGAAGGTACCCAGCACATAATCGATGCCGGGAGCCTTTTTCTTCATGCTTTCGCGGTACTGCTCCGCCATGCAGCCAACCACGGCCAGGACAAAAGGCCTTTCCTTCTTGCGCGCGATAAGCTGATGTATGCGGTTCCATGCGCGGTTTTCCGCAGTTGTTCTGACCGTACAGGTATTGAGAATCACAAGGTCGGCATCATGTTCCAAAGCAGACTGCCATCCGCGCTCGCGCAGAAGCGATTCCATGGATGCGGATTCCGCCTTGTTCATCTCACAGCCATAGGTTTCAATGTGGTAGGTCTTCATTTCTTGCGGGACAGCCCTTTCGCAAAACCGATGAGGTTGTAGACTCCGTATCCGAGCAGTCCGATTCCTCCAAGCGACAGCAATGAATGGGCAAGGCCCGGAACGAACAGCGTGGTCAGGCCTGCGATGCCTGCAGCGGCAAGTACTGTGCCTGAGGTCTTGTCGGTTTTCGTCTTCCCGAATAGGCCGATGGCACCAAGTCCAAGAAGTCCGACCGAAATGACGGTTCCCACGACAGGGATTCCAAGAAGCCAATTGACACCGAGAAGTCCCAGCCCACCCGCTGTCGACATGACACCCTTGGTTCCACGATCGGTAAGGCTTGTGGGATCTACTGGCAGATTTTCCATAGTATCCTCTCTTCATGTATAGCATCGGCACAAAGCATGCCGGATTTGTACGGAATTCTTCATTCCATGCCGAGCTTTCAACCCAGGAGATCGATTCTGCCGGGCTCCCCGGACACTGGTTCTATGGCCGACCGCTCGCTCTTTTCAACATAGGCATAGGCAGAATGATTGTGAATGCTTTCGAAGTTTTCGGCTTCGACCGAGAACCATGGAAAGAGCCCAATCGTATCCACTTTGCGATATACCTCGCGCACGACATCTTCCACAAACCGTGGCTGGCTGTAGGCGCGCTCCGTAACAAATTTCTCGTCTTCCCGCTTCAAGAGGGTAAAAATCTCACTCGATCCTGATTCCTCGACAATACGGATCAAGTCCTCAAACCAGAAAAAAGGGCCCAGCGATACCCTGAGCGTCACCAAACCCCTCTGATTGTGAGCCCCCGCATCGGATATCGCCTTGGAACAGGGACAGACAGTCTGAACCGGAACTGTTACCCCCGCAATGAATCGATGACCCCTGGGCGAACAGCTTGCTTCATAGGAGCAGTCATAGGCCATGATCGACTCCTGGCCGCTCACCGGCGCCCGCTTCTTGATAAAATACGGGAAATGTATGTCGGTATAGGCAGTGTCAGCCTCGAGTTCCTTCCTTATTTTGCGGAGCATGCGCAGGACGTTCGGCATCGAAAGGTCACTCCGGTATTCTTCGAACACCTCGATAAAGCGGCTCATGTGGGTGCCCTTGAAGTCATGAGGCAGGTCCGCATAGAGATTGACCACTGCGGTCGTATGCTGAACCTTGTCCGCCTTGTCCAACAGAGTGATGGGATACCGTATGCCTTTCACTCCCACCTTCTGAATGGGAATACAGCGATCGTCCTTCATCGACTGCACATCGGCCATTGGCTGTTCATTTTGCTGCATGTTCGCTCGCCTCAGCCGCATCGATGGTATTTGACAGCAGCATCGTAATGGTCATGGGGCCGACACCGCCCGGAACCGGTGTAATCCACCCAGCCACCTGCGAAACGGTTTCGAAATCTACATCTCCAACCAGACGATAGCCGCTTTTTTTCGAAAGGTCGGGGATTCTGTTCACTCCAACATCAATCACGCAGGCTCCCGGCTGGATCATTTCTGCAGTGACCAGGCCAGCCCTGCCTGCGCAGGCAACGACAATGTCTGCATGCTTCACATGGAAGCCAAGGTCTCTGGTGCCGGTATGACACACGGTCACTGTAGCATTCACCGATTTTCTCATCATCAGAATGGAAAGGGGCTTGCCCACGATGTTCGAACGTCCAACGATCACGGCCCTGCTTCCGTTCAGCGGCACCCCGCTCCTCTTCAGAAGCTCTACGATGCCGAGCGGAGTACAGGGAACATGGCCTGGTTCATCTCTCATCATTCTGCCGAGATTGACCGGAGTGAAGCCATCCACATCCTTTGCTGGATCGATGGCAGCGATTACGCGCTTTTCGTCAATATGCGGCGGGAGGGGAAGTTGAACCAGGATGCCATGCACCGATGGATCTCGGTTGCATTCCTCGATCTTCTCCAAAAGGGCTGTTTCCGACACATCAGCCGGAAAGCGTGTTTCGAAACTCCGCATGCCCAGCTCGGCACAGGCTTTTTCCTTGGCAGTCACATATGAGATCGAAGCTGGATTGTCTCCAACCAGAATGACTGCAAGTCCGGGCACAATGCCGCGGCTTCCGAGCGCCATGACTCTCAAGCGGAGCTCGGAGCGGATTTCTTCGGAAATCTTCTTTCCATCAATGATTTGAGCTGGCATGGTTCCTCCCGCATGAAAGATACTATATCCGGGGGTACCGCGTCATGAAGGGTACACCGCAGTTTCAAAGGCTTGCAAAAAAATCGAAGTATTCCTGCGCCATGGAACCAGCTTCTTCCGGCGGCAGAATAAGGCTGAACGCAAAATGTACTCCTCTTTCGATATCGAAAAAATATCCCGGCTGAACGCTTATCCCTGTGTTCTCGAGCAGATGGAGCGCTATTTCGTCTTCTGTCATCAATGAAGGGCTTTCCACCAGGGCGGTCCAGCCCCCCTGAGTGGTCATGACTCGATGCGGGCTGTGTTCCGACTCCAGTATCTGCCGGTATTTCGCATAGGTGCTTCTGATTCGCGTTCTCATTGTGGCGAGAAAATCGGCTTCTGAGAATAACAGGCGCGGCAGGGCGTTCATGATGGGCGTCCCGGCCGAAAGAAACGTGTCTGCAATCAACTCGAGCCGGCTGCAGGCACGGGAGGTTTCTTCAACGGGCCCTGATACCGCGATCCAGCCGAGCTTCATCTGAGGCGTGCCAAGACGCTTCGAAAGACCATCGAGAACGAAGGTGAGCACCCCGGACTCTCCGGCAAAGCTGTGACGAAGCAATCCTGCCGCGCCGTTTCCTTCGGGATCATCCTCGATGGGAAAATCGAAAAACACCTCGTCGGCTATGAGCGCAAGCGAATGCCGGGCGCAGAGTTTGAGGATTTCTTCGCGTTCCAGGGGCCTTATGTAGGACCCAGTAGGATTGTTCGGATTGATGACGATAAGCGCTTTTGCACGGTGTCCTGCAGGGCTGGCAAGGAGGGAACGCAATCCATCGATATCTACATGCCAGCCAGAGGGGTGTGCGTATTCGAGTCGATAGGGAAGTGGTTCAACAAGCTCCAGTCTTGCCAGATGTTCGAAAAGAGGGTATCCGGGACGGGGAATCAGGACTGTATCCCCAGGGTCGCAGAGCAGTTTGAAAAGCCAGGAATAGGCTTCTGAAGTCGAAGCGCAGAAAAAAAGCCTGTCCGGATGCAGATTTCGTCCCAAGCCAGCCATATGGGCGGCAAGAGCTTCGCGGGAAGCGCGCAGGCCTCTCGGATCGGGATGATATTCGCGGTTGGCCTGGTGAACGAGATCAAACAGAGAATCCTGGCGCGCAAGGCCTGCCATCGTCGGGTTGCTGAGCGAGAGATCGCGGATCGGCAATCCTTTCAGAAGCCGCAATGCTCTGGCTTCGGCCAATGCATTCGGGGCTGATTCTCCTGCGCTGGAGCGTGCAGAAAAACGTGCTGGCATATAGTTGTTGTACTTCAGAAACAGACATCGAGACAATGCATGTTCACCGCCTCCACACTTTGCGCTTTTACACAAGGTTCAGAACACTCAAAAAGGTTTTCTCCTCTTGACTATATATAAAATTTTCTATATATATGTATCTATAATCCCAGGAGGATAGCATGAAACTGGTAATTATCGGCGGCGTTGCGGCTGGTGCTACTGCGGCAGCGCGCGCACGCCGCATCGACGAACAGGCAGAAATCACCATTATCGAAAAAGGCCCCTATGTGTCTTTTGCGAACTGCGGTTTGCCCTACAGGATTTCCGGCGATATTGCACGCCGGGGACAACTCATTCTTCAGACCGCAGAAGGCTTTTTTGCGCGTTACCGTGTCCAGGTTATGCTGAACACCGAAGCTGTAAGGATAGACACACAGGCAAAACAAGTCGCCGTTCGAACCCAAAATGGCGAATCGACAGTTCCCTACGACAAGCTCATTCTTGCCCAGGGCGGAAGTCCCGTCCGGCCTTCAATCGAAGGCATCGACAGCACAAATGTTTTCAACCTCTGGACGATACCCGATACCGACCGGATCGAAGCCTATATTAAAGAACATGCTCCGACCCATGCAGTCGTCGTAGGTGGAGGATTCATCGGACTGGAGGCAGCTGAAGCCTTTTCAAAACGCGGTTTTTCAACCACCCTGGTCGAACTCATGGATCAGGTAATGCCCCCAGCCGATCCTGAATTCGCTGCGCAAATCGAAGAAACGCTTAGCGGCCATGGAGTCAGCGTCATCACCGGCCGTTCAGTCTCGCGGATCGATCCCGAATCCCGCCAGGTGGTGCTGAATGATGGCACAATGGTGCCTGCAGACATGGTATTGCTTGCTGTCGGCGTCAGACCCAACCTCGAGCTTGCCAGGCAGGCCGGACTCGAGATCGGTCCATCGGGCGGGCTTGCGGTCGATGAATTCCTCCGCACCAGCAATCCCGATATTTATGCGGCGGGAGACATGATCGAAGTTGTCCGCCGCCCTGACGGTGCACGGGTAAGGATTCCGCTCGCCGGACCTGCCAACCGCCAGGGACGCATTGCCGCAACCAATGCACTTGGCGGTTCGATGAAATATCGCGGTGCTCTCGGCACTTCCGTGGTGAAAGTCATGGACGCCACTTTCTCTATGACCGGCTTGTCCGAAAAAGCCGCAGCCGCGTCAGGAATTCCAGCAGGAGCGGTCACCATTCACAAGGCGCACCATGCCACCTACTACCCTGGCTATGAAGACCTGAGCCTCAAGATCGTGTTCGACAAAAAGGACGGACGCCTTCTCGGTGCCCAGGCATTTGGCAAGGCAGGAGTCGAAAAGCGGATCGATGCACTCTCCGTAGCGATCCAGGCTGGAATGACGCTCGAAGATGTGGCCGAATTCGATCTTGCCTACGCCCCGCCCTACTCCAGCGCCAACGATCCCATGCAGATGGCGGCTTTTGCTGCCCTTAACCATCTTTCCGGCTTTTCCAGCTTCGTAACAGCGCGCGAGGCGGCTGAGCTCATCGCCAGCAAAAAAGTCAAGGTTCTCGATGTCCGCACCTACATGGAATATCTGAATGGCCATGTCGCTCAGAGCATTCACATTCCTCTCGACGAACTTCGCGACAGAATCGACGAAGTCCCCGACTCCGATCTCCTCATTCTGAGCAAGGCAGGTTTCGAAGGACATCTTGCCTATCGCCAGCTGGTCCAGCATGGCAGAACATCAGTCCGCTACATCAGTGGCGGTTATATGAGCCTGAGGCTTCTGCCCCAGGCAAAAACCATGATCGAACAAGGAGAATGAGATGTACGCAAATCCCATAGAGGAGCTCATCCGCAGCGGCGCAACGGTCGTCGATGTCAGAACGAGGGAAGAATACGAAGAAGAGCACTATCCCAATGCCATTTGCATTCCGGTCGATGAAATCGCCCAGAAGGCCGACAGCCTGGGACCAAAAGACAAGCCTCTGGTCTTGTACTGTGCATCTGGGGCACGATCGGCCTATGCCGCCCGCATCCTTAAAATGCTCGGTTTTCAGAAAGTCATCAATGCGGGCGGCCTGTACGACATGCCCAATTTCTAATTCGCTCGGCTGGAGCTCCCGGCGCGCCGCCTGGCAGGTAGATCTACAGTATCACTTCCCTACCCTGATCGCCTGCCACGCTGCGTTATATTTCTCGAGATCGGCACCGACATCCTTCTTGAGCTCGCATGCTGTCAGATCTTCGGGATGATACCAGGCTTCTCCCTTCTTGAGTGCCCGTGCAGGGACGTTTGCAGTGGATGGAAAGCCGAAATAATCGCAGAATTCGGCATAGATCTCGGGCCTGTGAATGAAGTCGATGAATTTGAGCGCCAGATCCTTGTTCTTCGAGTTCTTGAGAATGACCATGGAATCGAGATAGCTGGGGCCACCCTCCCTGGGAATGAAGAAATCCACTTCGCTCCACTTGGACCTGTCCACTTCAGCGAAGATAGATTCGGCGTATCCCTGCGCCACCCACACTTCTCCTGCTGCAAAGCTCTTCGCAAAGGCCTCCGCATCGAATTTCAAGAGATTGGGCTTCCACACATTGTTGATGAGATCACGCGCCGCATCGATCTGCGCCTGATCGGTGGTGTTCACGGAATAGCCAAGGAACTTCAGCGCATCGCCCATAACCTCGCGCATGTCATCGAGCATGATCATCTTGTTCTGCAGGTCTTTGCGCCCGAAAATAGACCATGAGCGCTCGTATTCCTTTACCTTTGTCCGATTGACGGCTACGCCGGCAGCCCCGAGATAATACGGCACCGAATACTGGTTCCCTGGATCGAAGTCGCAGAGTGCGAGCACGGCCGGATCGATGTTACCGAAATTCTTCAATTTGCTCTTGTCGATTTTTTCGAGCATCCCTTCTTTGATCATGATGGAAACATAATCGCCTGAGGGAAAGGTGATGTCGTAATTCGATCCGCCCGCCTTGAGCTTGGCGAACATTTCCTCGTTCGAGGCAAAGGTATCGTAGACCACCTTGATGCCGTATTCTTTTTCGAATTTCTGAATAACCGAATCCGGCGTATAGTAGGTCCAGTTGAAAATATAGAGGGTTTTCGACTTCGATCCGCCTCCGCAGCTGCTCATTAGCAGAACCATGGCGATGAGCACAAAACTTGCGAGGTCAAACAGCATTTTTCTCGCTTTCATATCCCTCACCTCCCAGCATGCAATGTCTCAAGGCTATCAAACGCCCCGATCCAATAGATCTATCAATGCCACCGTCTCGACCGATCAAGCAAAAACCTGTCTATCGAGCCGCGAACACTTTCAGGAAATTCCTTGCAGGATATATCAGCAGCACCGTCGCCGAAACCATTATGGCCGAAAGCGCATTGATCACGGGAGAAACCCCAAAGCGGATCATCGAGTAGATATACAGCGGCAGTGTAGTTCCGCCAGGCCCGGTCACGAAGAAAGTGATAACGAAATCCTCCAGCGAGAGAGTAACCGCTGTTAAAAACGCACTAAGGATCCCAGGCAGTGCCATGGGCAGAATCACCCGGAAGAGAATCTGCATTTCGTTGGCTCCAAGATCGCGCGCCGCTTCGATAATGCTCGGGTCAGACTCTTCGAGCCTTGCGGAAACGAGAAGATAGACAAAGGGAAGATTGAAGGTCGTATGCGCGATCCATACCGTCACGAGACCCAGCTTCAAGCCAATACCAGCAAAAAAGATCAGCAGGGAGACTCCGACGACGATCTCCGGCAGAATCATGGGAATGAAGCTCATGGTCGACACGAGATTCTTGAGCCTGAAGGAATAACGGGCGGTCCCCACTGCTGCGAGGGTTCCTATGATCGTCGCCATGAGAGCCGAACCAAAGGCGATGATCGCGGAATTCATGAACGCCCGCCACAGCTCAGGAGAAGAGAAGAAGAGCTTCTGATACCATGTGAACGAAAACCCCTGCCACTGAGCCTGACGCCCGGAATTGAAAGAATAGAATACCAGAACGAAGAGCGGCAGGAAAAGAAAACCGATAACTGCCCAGAATATGATGTTGGATGCGGCACCTGTCTTGACCGGCATGAATTTCCGAGCCGCTATTCCTCCTTTGCGCAATGCGCGCCGGGCTCTCCACAGAAGCGCTATCCTGAGCATTTTTTGACGGTGCCAGAAGCGGTTCATGCAGCACCTCCCGTCTGCCCAGCTATGGAAGGATCCATATCGAACACCTTTTTCTGTTCCTTCGGCTTCCGCATGACAGTAAGAAACACAAGTCCCGTCGTGAGAATGGTCACCGTCATGGAAATGGCCGATGCCAGAGGCCAGTTTCTGGTCTTGGTGAGCTGGTCCGCAATGATGTTGCCGAGCATATAGGAATCCTTGCCGCCCACGAGGAGCGGAACGGCATAGGCGCCAAAAATCGGCACAAAGGTAAAAAGGCCTGCCGTGACGAGTCCACTGCGGATATTGGGCAAAAGCACGCGGGTATAGGATTGAAACCGCGTTGCGCCTAGATCCCTTGCCGCATCGAGAAGCGTGAAATCGAATTTATCGATCGTGGAGAAAAGCGGCAGGATCGCATAAGGGAGGTACATGTATACCAGCACCAGAATGACTGCGGTCCTGTTGTAGAGGAACTGGATGCCATCGGTGGTCAGTCCGAGAGCACGGAGAATGTCGTTCAGAAAACCCTCATTGCCGAGAATGGCGATCCAGGCATAGATTCTGACTAGAAAATTCGTCCAGAATGGCACGATCACCAGAAAAAGGCGCAGTGCCTGGTTCTGCGAACGCGCAATGCTGTATCCCACAGGCAGGGCGATCAGAATGGTCAGCAGAGTAGCGATGATCGATATTTCGAGCGTCCGCCAGGTTACGATGAAGATATTGGGGTTCGCCATCGCCTGATAGGCCTCGAGCGTAAAAACAGGCTCGACTCCTCCATACAAACCCTTTTTCAGAAAGGAATAGACGACGATGATGCCGAGCGGTGCGGCAAAGAACACCGCCAGCCAGATGATCTGCGGAATGGTATACAGAAAGCCGACGTTTTTCTTCATCGCCCCTGGGTCTCCACGATTACCATGTCAGCAGCGCTGAATGACAGGAAAACTTCATCCTTCCATTCTATGTCTGGCTCTCCTTCCGACCAGTTGGCATGCTGACGATAGACGGTGACCATCATGCCGCAATCAAGCTGAACGACATATTTGGTCTGAAAGCCGCTGTAGATGGGCTCCGCGACAAATCCATGGAGTACATTGATCCTGCTGCCGTTGGTTTGCGGCCTTTCCTTGGAAATGCGGATTTTTTCCGGGCGGATGGTCGCAAGCACCATGTCTCCTGGAAGTGCTTCGGTTTCGTCATCGACCAGGAGCATGCCTACCCCTTCGACTTCGCCGTTAATTCTATTGCCTTCGATCGTCCTTATCTTCATATTGAAGACATTCGTTTCCCCGATGAATCTCGCAACGAATTCCGTAGCCGGGTTTTCGTAAATCTGGCGTGGGGAACCGATCTGCAGAACCTCTCCTGCATTCATGACCGCGATCCTGTCGGATACGGACAGGGCTTCCTGCTGATCGTGTGTGACGTAGATGAAGGTTATCCCGACCTTGTCATGGATTGCATCGAGCTCCATGAGCATGTGCTGGCGCAGTTTGGCATCCAGTGCAGACAGCGGTTCGTCAAGAAGCAGTATGGACGGTTCGTTGATGAGAGCCCGTGCAATCGCGACGCGCTGGCGCTGGCCGCCTGAAAGTTGAAGGGGTTTTTTCTGGGCGTGCATCTCAAGCTGTACCAGAGCAAGGTAGTACTGGACTTTTTCCTTTATTATCCGGTTGGGCACTTTTCGTATGCGAAGAGGAAAGGCCACGTTCTCGAATACGTTCAGATGGGGAAAGAGCGCATAGCTCTGGAACACCGTATTGCAGTGGCGCTTGTCCGGAGGCAGGCCGACGACGTTGCGCCCGTCTATGGCAACAATGCCTGCATCGGGATCTTCAAAGCCCCCGATCAGCCTGAGCAGTGTGGTCTTGCCACAGCCGGATGGCCCCAGAAGCGAGAAGAACTCCCCTTTCGCGATGGAAAGGCTCACATCTTTGAGCGCCTGAAAAGAGCCGAAAAACTTGGATACATCCTTGATGTCGACATCCGCACCTTTCATTGTGCCGGCTCCTTCGAGTCTTATAATTTCAACGCAAGGTATAGTACCAATGGTACATCAGGTCAATATGGAAATTGCATAAATATTACAGATTTTGTCCCTTCGGATTCGAAAGTCAAGCGAATCCGCTCAAAACGCCAACCTGCTTTCGATGAAACTGTCCAGATCCTGCAGTATCTGAGCGCCTTCGGCCTCCAGAGAGCTGCACTCCCGGACGAGCTCGCGTGCCTGTGCGATATCTTTGAGCCCCTTTGCATTGATCCTGACATTCATGACTGCACCTTTGAGGCCTGCGTACGCCATCTGACAGCCGGTCGCCGCGTCGGTTATGGAATTTTCATTTCCGATACGCGCCGCTTCCGCGCATAGCCTCATGGCATTGAGGCACCGCTTTGCCGTCTCGAGCGGCACAAGGGCAGCCATGCGATTTGCTTCTTCGAGCGCTGCTTCCCGCACAGCCTTCTGCTCGTCGGTTGCTTTCGGAAGCCTCATGGCGTTCATCACTGCGTCGAAGGCGCGGGTGTCCTCGTCCACGGCATCGAGAAGCGCATCCTTGATTCGCTGGGCTTCGATTGCAAGATTCGAAAGCTTTTCGAAATGAGCTTCATACCCTTTCTTGCCGACTGTAAGGTTGGCATCCATTGCTGCAAGCGCGGCGCCCAGAGATCCTGCCAGCGCTGCTACCGATCCGCCTCCAGGGGCAGGGCTGTCGCTTGAAACGGTATCGGCAAATCGCCCAAGGTCCATCGAAACGAGCGGCCCTTTCGACTCCATGGCCCTTTCGACAATTTTCTGTTCCGGCTCGAAAGGCTGTACAGACGACAATCCCAGTGTCTGCGCAGCTAGTTCGACCAGTTCCCGATCGGGCAGTCCTGCGCTCTTGCCAGCCTTTCGTGCATAGTATTGGCCGCATTCGCGGATCGCATCCAGAGGCACAAGCCCGACCAGCTCGGAGCCGGTCACATAGAGGCCGCGTTTTTCCGCTTCTTCCTTGACTGTGTCGAACACCTGGTACAGAGGCGTCTGGCGGAAATTGAGCAGATTGATGGACACCTGCGCGCAGCGATAGGCTTCGATGTACCAGCCTATTGCCCTTACCGCCTTCAGCCTCCCGGGCACTTTCACGGAATTTCCTTCCGCATCCTTGATGGTGTGCCCCGCTTCCCTGATGGAAAACGCGATATCATTCGCGAGCTTTTTATCCTTGGTGTTCAGGTTCACGTTATAGGCGATGAGAAACTCCCTCGCGCCAGTAACGGTCGCTCCCCAGCGGGCATCGAAGCGAGCAGGTCCAAAATCGGGCTCCCATTCGGGATTCTCAAGTTTTGCAGGAAGCCCCTCGTATTCGCCCGCCCGTATATCTGCAAGACTCACCCTCGAAGGCCTGGTTGCCGCCGCCTCGTACAGATACACAGGCACACCGAACTCTTCTGCCAGCCTGCGCCCGAAATCCTTTGCGAGCGCCACGCACTCTTCCATTGAAATGCCCGATACGGGGACAAAGGGACATACATCAAGCGCTCCCATTCTTGGATGAGCCCCCTTGTGAGCCCTCATGTCGATGAGTTCTCTGGCGGCCCTTGCAGCTTCCAGCGCAGCATCGCGGACTGCCTCCGGGGCACCCACAAAGGTATACACGGTTCGATTGGTATCCGCACCCGGATCTACATCGAGAAGTTTGACGCCGGGTACCGACCGAATGGCCGAGGCAATCGCTTCGATTTTTGCCTTGTCTTTGCCCTCCGAAAAATTGGGTACACACTCAACGACCTGTCTGTTCATTGCATTGCCTCCGTGTTCACGCTCGTTTAGCAGTTCTTTCTGCCTTTTTTTCCACTAGCCGAACGATAAGAATCGATATTTGGAACAGCGCAAGAAGAGGAAGCGCCAGCATGACCTGCGACACCACATCGGGAGGCGTCAGGATAGCCGCAACGATGAAAATGAACAGAATCGCGATTCGCCGTGCCGATTTCAGAGCGGCACTGGTCACGATGCCCAGGGCGCCCAGAAGGCCGGCAACCACTGGCAGTTCGAACGCCAGTCCGAAAGAAAGCACGATCTGGGCTATGAATCCAAGATACTCACGGATGGAAATCATGGGCACAATGCCGGGAGACTGGAACCCCAGAAAAAAGTTCAGCATATAGGGAATCATCACGAAAAAGCCGAAAGCTGCACCGGCCAGAAAAAGCAGCCCTCCGAAACACAGTGCAAAAAAAATCGCCCGCCTTTCGCGCTGTTCCAGACCGGGCCATATGAACACGAACAGCTCGTAGAGAATTACCGGCAGGCTCAGAATGAAGCCTGCATACAGCGAGAGAGACAGATAGGTCATGAACAGGTCGGGCGGAGAAAGGAAAACGAAGTTGACGGCCTTTGCCGGAGCGACGAGAAATCCTGCAAGCTGTCGAGACCAGCCGAAACAGAGTATGGAAAATGCCAGAAAAACCGATACGGAAACGAGTAAACGCTTTCTCAGCTCTGCAAGATGCTCGAGATATGTCATTTCTGTAACGCTATGTCAACTCTTGCTTTGTTCGTTCTGATCGGCCTTCTTCTCCGCCGTGCCGCTGGCCGGGGTCTCGGGCTTGTCTGAAACAAGCTTTTCCACTTCCTTGGTTGCATCTTCCTGGGTCTTCTTGAAGGCCTTGAATGCATCTCCGATGGCCTTTCCGATTTCCGGCAGCTTTTTCGGGCCAAATATTACCAGCGCAATGACTAGAATGAGTATGAGTTCCATCGGACCAATTCTTCCGAACATTGAATCCTCCTAGTGAATTCCCGATTCGGTTCACTATAGCTGAAAATCGGAAAATAGTCTATCGAAATAAGCACCCCTTTCGGAAAGCGCGCGGAGCGCAGATGCCGCCAGCCCGGGATCATTGAGGTTCATGAAAGGAAATCTCCCCGGGCAGAGTCTGTCCACTTCTTCCTCTTCAACATGGAGAAGACGCTGCCTGTCCATGAACCTGCGCAGGGAATGGCGGTCATTCTGTTCAAGATATGCTGCAAGCGCAGGAAGAAGGCTTTTTCGGTACAGAGCCTCGAAAGGCTGCAGCTGACCATCAAGCACACAGGCGATGATCGATGCATCGCTCGAGCAAGCTTTCTTAATCAGCCCCATCAGCAAAGCCGGACTGAAGAATGGCATATCGACAGCGCACAGCAGAACCCACTCGTGCCTTGCAGCATCCAGTCCCGATCTCAACCCTTCTGCAGGCCCGAGCCCACTGTACCCATCAGGAATCTGCCTCAACGGCAAGCCTTCATAGATCGCATGAGGCCTGCCCGCAACGATGACATCGTCCGAAACCCTGCATAGACTGCTGGCGAGCAGACGCCCAGCAGGAATCCTTTGTATTTCAATGCATTGCTTGTCGATCCCCCCGAATCGTCTGCCAGATCCTCCGTTCAAAATGACTGCCGAAAACGAAAGCGGCATTACTTCTTTCATCTTCTTTCGGAATCCTCCGGCCCATTCTTGTCTTCATCCCGAACAAAGCCTACAGTAGGTACATGCGGCATCAGAATTCTCTTGCCCGGATCCTGCGCTGGGCCGATTGGGAAAACCCGCCTCCACACATGGAATTCGAACAACCTTTCAGCGCTCTTATCAAGGAACTGAACGGCAACATCGATGCCTTCATGGGTACTGCACCGAAGATCGAAGCTCCGGATCAGGAGCAGATGGACGTTCTTCTCGACCGAGCCATTCGAATCTATGTTCAGACACCAGCTCTCGTCAATGTCATGCTCAATTACAAGATCTGCGTCGAGCATGGGCTTCCGCTCCATCCTACCGTGTACTATGAACTGCGGGAAGCGAAAAAGTACCAGATTCGACATTCTCTCGGCGAGATTCAGCATGCAAACGAGCTTTTCTGGAAGTCCATAACCCTGGCCCGCCTCTGTATCAGGCTCTCTCCAGATGCCCCCTTGGCTTTGCAGGATTTTGCTGCCCATCTGCCTGATACACTCGAAACATTCGTGTACAGCGGCGTGCGCGACAAATACACATGGATGGGTTCGAACCCCGAACTGCTCGAATCGCTTGCAAAAAAAATACTAAATGCCTGCCAGCCCAGGCTCCTCGTTGCTGCAGCCCATGGCTCGATCATGCCTGGACTGCTCCTTGCCGATTTGCTGAACATCCCCTCATATTTTATCCGCTTTTCCATGTTCAAGCGCTTCGACGAGATACCAATCGTCAGCCTTTCCGACCTGGCATGGCTGTTCGACTATCGAGATAAAGAGGTTGTTCTCTACGACGAGGATGTTGCAGGCGGGCGCACGCTGGAGCTCTTCACGCAAAGGCTCAGCCCCCTTTTTCGAAAAGTCTATACGGCATGTTCCATCCGGCACGCGGGAGCATCGATCCGTCCCGACTTCTGCGGCCGGATATGGTGGGACTGAGCCGCGTCCAAACTCCATATTTTTGCAAATTCTTCTCATAAACCTGCATTTTTAAGTTGCGGAATTCGCAGGCTGGTGATAAAATATTCACTTGAACAGCATGTTCCGGAATGCTGTCAAGATTTTTCTTTCTGATTACCGGCATCGGGGTTTACCTCCTTTTCCCCGGTGCCATCTTTTTCTTATATTCAAAATTGCGTATGAATTCGCCTCATTTTTGAAATTTATCGCTTGACTTTTATCGATATGTCATAATACCATTTTTTCTGGATTATTTCCCCCAATCATATACCCATGCGAGAAGGGAGAAGATTATGAAAATGAAATTGAACTATACGCCTTCCATCAGACGCCTTCCTTCATATCTCCATATCATCAGGGCATTCCAGCGGACCGGAGAACCATACATTTCCGGCACCTGGATCGCCAACGAACTCAATCTGGAACCGATTCAAGTCAGAAAAGATCTTGCAATCACCGGTATTGTCGGTAAACCCAAGAAAGGCTACCCCGTCGATCAGCTCATTGCGGCAATCGAGCATTATCTCGGCTGGGACGTGGAACAGAAAGCCATCATCGTCGGAGCCGGCAACCTTGGATCGGCCCTTACCGGATACCAGGAATTCAGAAACCACGGGCTGAAAATCGTTGCAGCATTCGACAGCGATCCAGAAAAAGTCGGAAAAACCATTCACGGCATAGAGGTTTTTCCGATGGATCGCCTTGATTCGATTGTGCATGAGCGAGGCATCCATCTGGCCATTCTGACGGTACCTTCACCCTATGCGCAGTCGAGCTGTGATGCTATCGTCGCAGCGGGAATCCAGGCAATCTGGAACTTTACCAATGTGAAGCTGAAAGTGCCCGACCATGTCATCGTGCAGAGAGAGGATCTTTCTTCGGGCTATGCCCTGCTTTCGGTCATGGTCAGGACGCTGTCCGCTCCCGGCGGCTGAATATGCAGGCTGAATTTCAGATTGGATGAAGGTTTTCATCATTTCCGGGCCCCGGCTGTCCGGAAAGACCAGTTGCTGCAGCGCGCTGGCCGATGCCGCGATAAAACGGGGAATAGGCTGTACAGGCTGTCTTGAGCTGTCAACTCGCGGTTCAAGAGGAATTCCCTGGCAGGTGAGGCTTGAGCATATTTCGAGCGGAGACATCTGGCCTGCAGCAGAACGGCCTTGTGATCGCCCTGATATTCCATTCAGATTCTTCGATGAGAGCTTTGATGCAATCCGAAGGGAGACGGAAAACCTTCTTATGGAAAGTGCACAGAATGGCAAAGATAAAAGGCGATATCTGTGCATTATCGATGAAATAGGCCCTTTGGAAATTGAAAAAAATGGCGGGCATTACAGCCTGCTCATGAATCTCCTGAGCCATCCGCCGCTTGCATGCAATGCCCTGGTACTGACTGTTCGTCCCGAGCTGGCATCGAAGCTTTCTGATTTTGTGCAAAAAATGCATCACGATGCTTTCACCTTCAGCCTTGAAGAGATGGAAGCCCAGCCTATCATATCTTCAATCATGGAAATCCTTGACTTTTGACTTTTCCAATCCCCGTCGATATGATAACATCAGCTAAATGGCTTAGGCCGTTTCCAGATAATCATCGAAAAAGGGGCATGAACATGAGAGCCACGGCACGAGGGCTGTATGCCGTCAAATCCATGCTTGCACTGGCCGAACTGACTGACGAAAACGCAGCAGTATCCCTGCATCATCTTGCGGAAAAAGAAGGCATTTCCCCCCAGTTCCTTCAGCAAATCTTCTATCGCCTGCGAAGGCAAGGCATCATTTCAGCATCAAGGGGGCCGGGCGGCGGATTTAGGCTCGCACGGACACCGGAAGAGATTACGATCTACGATATCCTTGCGGCCGCGGGAGAGACCCTGGAGCTGAGCCCCTGTGTGCCTTCACAGAAGAATAGAAAGACATGCCCCCAAGCCAAAAAGTGCAAGGCCGGCATGTTCTGGGCGGAAATGGAAGACCTGCTGATCGATCATGCCAAATCGGTGCGGCTTTCCGATCTCAGAACAAAGACCTTGCCCTGAGATCGGACAGGTGGCCAGTCATTCCTCCTCTACATACCGGACGAGCGATTCATAGCGGGCTCCGTCGACAATCCCTTTTTCCAGAAGAACTTCGAAAAGCCTTAGTACATGGATGAAGGCATGGAGCCTGATGCCGGCTCCTTCCATGTCCCGCCGCCCCTGTTTTCCCCGTTCGATAAGCACAACCAGATCTTCAACCATCAGCCCTTCGCCGCGGAGAATATCGAGCGCTTCGAGCTTGCTCGCCCCTGTCGTAATCAGATCGTCGAGCAGAAGGATACGCTCTCCCTGCTGGTAGCTGCCTTCGATTCTGTTGCCGGTACCGTGCTCCTTGACCGGCATGCGGGGCCAGATCATGGGAGCTTTGATTTCGAGGCTCGCCGCTGTCGCCAGTGGAAGGCCTGCCGCTGGAATGCCCGCAATCCTGTCAAACGAGCACCGTGCTGCAAGCGCTGCGTATGCCTTCCCTGCAATATGCATGGCGGCCGGATCTGCGATCAGCTTTCTGAGATCGATATAGAAAGGGCTTTTCTTTCCGCTTTTGAGCGTAAATTCCCCCAACCTGAAACAGCCTGTGTCAATAAGCGATTGTACGAAAGCGCTTTCCAGCGCCTCAGCTCCGGATGCATGGGCTTTGTGCGCCGAAGCCTGGCTTGCCGCAGCCTGGCTTATGGATGCCTTTGTGTCCAGAGATGAAGAGAGCCGTGCATCCCTTGCCCTTCGCAGAACATCTCTCAGTTCACGGGCAGCTTTGCCGGGATCTTCCGCTTCGGCGACCGAGCGCGCCGCAACAACCAGTATGCCAAGGCCATCATCTCTGGCTCCCGCAGAGAAGGCTTCATCAGCCTTTCCGCCCTGTGCTCCGATGCCGGGGCTCAGAAACCAGAGCTTCGGTGCCGCCTGACGTGCACGCATGAGCGCTTCAGTATCGTTGCCGGCAACTACCAGACCAATCTGATCTTCGCCAAGTCCGGCACAGGCAGATGCAAGGCGTGCATAGAGCGGTTCGCCATCAACGGGAATATCCTGCAGGAAACCCGACCCCGGATTTGAAGTTCGGCAGAGCACGAATACCCCTCTGTCCTGCCATTCAAGGAAGGGTTCCAGGGTATCAAGCCCCATGTACGGGCTCAGCGTTACGGCATCGGCACCGAGATCTCCGAATACTGCCTGAGCGTAGGCTTTTGCGGTATTCGAGATATCGCCCCTTTTTGCATCGATGATGACTGGAATACCCTGTGGAACCATCGAAAGCGTCTTTTTCAGGGCAGCGAGCCCCGCTTCTCCAAGGGCCTCGTAGAAGGCGATGTTCGGCTTATATGCAGCTGCATATTCTGCGGTTGTTTCGATCAGCTTCCGGTTTTTTTCGAGCGCAAGATCTGCACATCGGGAATGGCCATAGGCCGCGATTTCTTCACTGCTGAACGCAGGATCGAGTCCGATGCAGAGCAGGCTGTCCCGTGCCCTTACGACCTGTTCCAGTCTTTTGAAAAATGGCATTGCATCCTCCCTGAAAAAAGGGGCTCCATACGTGCATTGAAGCGCGAAATGGATTATAATGGAAAAAGACTGAAACAGTTAAGATAGGAGGCTTCATATGAAGAAGTTTGCTGCATTGCTGATACTGGTACTCCTGATGGTTCCGGCTTTTGCTCAAGATGCAGCTCCCAAGGGGTTCGGTTTCAATCTGGGGCTGGGGTCCGATCTATTGCCTGATCCGTCAGATCCGACCAAGTTCGATAACTGGTCCAAGCTGGCGCTGCGGCCGGAAGTTGCGTTCGGAAAATTCGGCATGGGTCTCGATCTGACGCTCCGATTCCAGTTCTCGAGCACGGGATCCTCTCCTTTGAGAATTTACGAGCCGGACTGGATTCCCAATTACAATGGAAACGGAACTACTGTCTTCGATCTGTATCTGCCCAAGATTCTCTACATCAGATATGGATATCAGTGGGAAGATCCTTTCTACATCAAGATGGGCTCCATTTCGGACTTCAGCCTCGGCAACGGGCTCATCATGGACAATTATGCAAACACGAAATTCCTTCCGCAGAAGAGACTCTTCGGTATTCAGCTGGGGCTTGATGGAAGCCTTTTCAATTTCCCCTATGTCGGCATCGAGGCGCTGACCGGCAATGTATCCAAGTTCGATGTCATTGGCGGGCGTGTGTACCTCAAGCCCCTGGGCTTTGCCAAAGGATTGCTGGGCAGGCTGCAGATCGGCGCAATGGGGGTTTACGACAAAGATCCGCTGGTATATCTGACTGCGGCAGAAGTGGCAGCGTATCCTCCAACACAGCCGATTTACGTAATCGGTGCTGATGTAACACTGCCTGTTCTGCAGGGAGGCCTGTTCTCGCTTACCACCTTCGCTGAAGGTGCACGTGAATTCAACGAAGCGATGGGCCTTGCCGCAGGTGTAAGAGGCAAGATTCTGCGCTTCATCCAGTATGGTGCACAGGTGCGCTTCTTCCAGGCTGGATTCATTCCCGCCTATTTCGACGGCAATTACGACCTCTACCGGCCAGACAGGTTCAAGACCATGATCGATACAAAGCCTGTCCCCGCCACTACGCCCTACGATCCTAGCTTTCTGGCCCATTTGGGCTTCTCGGTACTCAATTCCAGTCTGAGCTTTGCAGCCACTCTCGATGCACCCTTCTCGGTTTTCTCGGGAGTACCGGTAGGCAGCACAAATCAGGCTGATTACCCGCATGTATTGGGAACTGTCAGGCTTTCGAGAGGCCTTATTCCCAACACCAGCATTTCAGCCTGGTATGAGAAATACTATCTGGGTGCAGAGACAGGCAATGTCTTCAAGGAGCTGATCGATCCGACCAATGCGTCCATCGGAATGGAAGTGGGCTACAAGGCAGGTACCGCGCTGGTGACCATCAACTATGCCTATGTGTACAACCGGGCCAAGGGCGCCTTCGACGTAAAGTCGAGCCTTTCGATCGGGTTCGAACTGTAAGAGGGCTCGCGAGTTTCCGACGCCGCTCAGCAAGCGGGCTTTAACATGCTGCAGTATGGCCGCTGTGCAGATTTTCCGTACAGCGGCCTTTGTTTTTGCCGCAAATCCCTATATCATAGAGTTGCATGGGAATCATACGCATTCTGCCTCCGCAGACCGCACGGCGCATCGCTGCAGGTGAGGTAATTGACCGGCCGGCCTCCGCACTCCGTGAATTGATCGACAATTCCATCGATGCCCAGGCAGACGACATCTCGGTTTCCATTCTTAAGGGCGGAATCGAGGAAATTACCGTTACCGACAATGGCCTGGGTATGTCCGAAGACGATCTGGTACTTTGTGTAAAGGAACATGCCACCTCGAAAATCTATGATGCCGACGACCTTTTGCGCACCACAACGCTCGGATTCCGGGGTGAAGCCCTCGCCTCCATCGCTTCTGTCGCCCGTCTGGAAATTGCCACAAGGCCCAGGGGCAGTGCACAGGGCTGGCGCCTCCAGTCTGCACCTTTTCAGACTCCTCTCATCGACCCCTTCCCCTGCCGGGAAGGCACACGCGTTACCATACGCGGCCTTTTCGACTCATTCCCCGCGCGCAGGCAGTTCCTTAAGCGCCCCCAAAGCGAAGCTATGCTCTGCCGCTCCATCTTCATTGAACGAACTCTGGCGCATCCTGCGCTTACCTTCCGCTGGCAATCGTCCGGAGAATCGGAAACCTTCCTGCCTTCGACATACGCCCGGAGAATTGCCCAATGCTATCCGGAGCTGTCCCGCCTGCCGCTGCATACAATCGAATCGAGTTCAGAAGCACTGAGGGCAGTCGTGGTCCATGCCGACATTTCCTGCTCCTGGCGCGATCGCAAGTTTCTGCAGGTATTTATCAACCGGCGCAGGGTGCCCGAATGGAGCATTGTCAGTCTTGTTGACTATGCCTTTGGCATTTATCTGCCTGGAGGTGCGCATCCCTGCGCATTCGTGTTCCTTGAGATAGATCCAAGCCAGGCGGACTTCAACATCCATCCTGCAAAAAAGGAAGTCCGCCTGCGCAATGCCCCCCAGGTAAGGGATGCCCTGTACCGACTTTTGTCGGAAGCGCTGAAGAAGCGTTACAGCAAAGACTTCGAAGCGGTTTCAGGCGCGCCTGGTTTGAACATGTCTGGCTTGGGCGGACCTGACTTGGGCCCCCTTCTGATCCGTTCGCAGGAGCCGCTCGGACAGCGCCCTGTCCAGACAGCTTTTCTGCACACCGAAGAATGGCACGAAGCCTGGCATCCGATAGCAGCCGAACAGCCCGCCTCACAGACGGCTATCCCCACCCAGGCCTTTCCGGACACCAGCCTTTCTTTCCGCTATATCGGACATGGGCCCGGCCCCTTCATCCTCTTCGAACTGAAGGATTCGCTCTGGATAATGGACCAGCACGCCGCACACGAACGCATTCTCTATGACAGACTTAAAGCCGCCAAAGGCAGTCCTCAGCCGCTTCTTGTGCCTCACCTCATCGATCCGCCCGAGCATGGTTCCATTTCGCCCGATGCGCTCAAAGCCCTCGCATTCATCGGCTATGAGATTCAGCACGAAGGATCGCAGTGGGTGATCACTGCTGTCCCGGCCATTGAACCTGAGCATTCGCTCGAAGCCCTGGAAGAATGGCTGTCCGACCCCTTGCCCGATTCTTCCCCGCTGGACGCCATCGCCGCGCGCCTTTCCTGCAGAGCAGCCATCAAAGATGGAGAAACGCTTCAGACCACCGACGCGGAACGACTCATCGCAGAAGCGCTTGCACTTCCGGAGCCCCACTGTCCTCATGGCAGACCCATCTTCATCAGTCTGTCCAGGGAACGCCTGTACGAGATGTTCGGGAGGATCGTCTTTTGATGGCACGAATCGATATCCTCTGCGTGGCCGACGAAGTGGATCTTCTGGTCTACAGCCCCCAGATCGCCGAACGTTTTGGACATGTTGGTCTGGTACTTTCGGCAGGAGACCTGCCAGACGAATATCTGGAATACATTTCGAGCATGCTCAACCGGCCCCTCGTATCCATCGCCGGCAATCACGACAGGCCCGAGCGGGCACCACTCGGCATTTTCCAGAAGTATTCGGAAGAAAACCTCCGACCTACCTTTGGCAGAATTCGCTTTTCGATAAAAAAGGAAAGCGGCCTTTCGATACTGGGACTACCCGGATGCATCCGCTACAACCAGGGGCCGAACCAGTTCACCGATCTCTGGATGACGATACGTTTGCTGCGCATGCTTCCAAAACTGCTGATACGACGCCTTCTGTTCGGCCGGGCGGTAGACATCATTCTTGCCCATTCGCCGCCGCGGGGTATCCATGACGGCGGCGACCCCGCCCATGTAGGTTTTTCAGCATACCGCTGGCTCATCAGGATCGCCAGGCCCTACTACTTTGTCCATGGACATGTCCATCTCTACGACCTTCAGGCTCTGCGCGAAGCAGACTACTTCGGAACTACTATCGTCAACGTCTATGGGCACCGGATCATTTCCATCGAAAAGGAAGGCTGACATGCCGGGAGAGTTCAGTTCAATATCAGAGGCCGATTTCTACCGTGCCAGAATCCGCGCCCGATTCGCCGACCTATTGAGCGTCGCGAAGCCCTCTCTTCGGGAACTCATGCCCTTCGAAGAAGCGAAGAATATCCTGAAGCCGAAAAGTGAAGCGTACCGGGGGCTGGAAACTGTCCCTGTGGACCGGATCGTCGGCAGTGAAGGGCGATATCGTGATTTCACCCGTTTCTTCTTCCCCAGAAAGGAGCATCTCAAAGCGCGCTGGACCACCATCGATTCGCTGCATTATCAGGACATCAACCTGCCCCCTGTACAGCTCTATGAAATGGGAGGCATCTATTTTGTCCGGGACGGCAACCATCGCGTATCAGTCGCACGTGCGCTGGGACAGCAGTACATCGACGCAGAAGTCATTTCGCTCCAATCGGAAATCCCTCTCTCGCCCGACATGACCGTAGAGGACATCAAGAGAGCCGTCATCCTGTACGAAAAGCATCGGTTCTATGAAGAAACGAATTATCCGAACGTCACCGGGGCCGACGACTTGGATTTTTCCGAGCCAGGCCGCTTTGACACCATTCGTGAACATGTTCAAGTTCACAAGTATTATCTGAACCAGAATCGAACCGAAGAAATCCCCTTCTATCAGGCACTCTACTCCTGGCATGAAAATGTATACATGCCTATCTGCGATGCAATCCTTGCAGAACATCTGCTGTCGCTCTTTCCGGGGCGCACCACTTCCGACCTCTACATCTTCCTCGTAGCGCACTGGGATTCGCTCAAGCGCAGTTATGGCCATCCTGTAGAAATACATGAAGCGGCAGAAAGCTTCAGGCAGATGATCAGATCGACACGAAGCAGGCGCTGGAAGGTGCTGGTCGATTTTTTAAAAAAATGTTTGAAAAAATAGAAAATTTTTCCTTGAAAGAGTAACATTTCCGAGAGAATTACATTATAATTAGTAACGAGAGCAAGAGAGCGCAGCTTCTTCATGCAGCCTCCATCGTGACCGCCGCCGGGTACCCCTCCTTATCCGGCGGCATTTTTTTGGAATGTTGACTTTCACCACGTTTTTCTATATTCTTGCTCCGGTTTCTTTCCGAAAGACAAGGAGTAATGCATGGCCCAGATATCCAAGAACGCCCGTACGTCTGCGACTACCCACCACTTCTACTGCCCCTGTGGCGGCGAGATCAAGATGAAGACCATTTTTGAAAATGGAAAAGTCAAGAATATCGCCGAATGCGAAAAGTGCAAAAGGGTGGAACGCCGTCCAAGCGATTTCAGATGAGCGTCCTGCTGACGCATCATGGCCCCTGAAGCCTGCGGCAGGGGCCTTTTTTATGCTTAAAACGCCTAGGGCATAAACCGGCCCTTCGATCCGGCCTTGGGATCCGCCCCATGATTCGAGCTGGCAATTCAATTCTGTGATAATTCTTCGCAAATGAGATTATTCGAAAATTCTGCAGGATTCACATCATGTCCTCTCTACCCAGCGCCTGCGCTATCCTGCTTCTGGAATCCTCAAGCATCACTTCTATTGCCGACTTTCCGTGCGGTGCCGGATAGAGCCCTGCAATTGCTACCTCATAGGGCTCTTTGCCGAATCGTCGCAGAAAATCGCGGAGTGTCGCCACTTTCCATCCTCCATCGATCGCCACTGCGAGCACAGGCAGAGAATCGACTTCCAGAATGCGGCGCACCCCTGCCGAATGAAACTGCCTCAATCTGCCGTCTCTTGAGCGCGTCCCTTCCGGGAAAACCACCGGCGAAGCGCCTGCTTCCCTGCAACGCTTTGCCATGCGGCTGATTGCCCTCATTGTGTCGATGGGAGCTCCATGCCGTCTAATAAGGCAATGCCCACCCTTTCTCAAACAGAAGCTGACAAGCGGGATGCCGTACTCCAGCTCTTTCTTGGCGACAAAACGCGGCATGCGTTCGGGCCCGAGTATCGACATGAGCACAAGTATGTCCAGAAGGCTTTGATGATTTGCAATGACAAGACAGCGGTCGGGAATGACAATGTTCGATGGATTGGATATCTTGACCCTGAATCCCCGGAACACCCTGAAAAGGCCGAATATCAGCCGGGTTCCGAGCTGCTCAAAATCAGAGCACAGACGCATTCTCCGTTCTCTGGGGACCATGGGATAGATGAAGGCCAGCACGAGCTCGAGTCCAGACAGCGCGAGAATGGCTGCAAATACGATACCGGTATTGATGATCATCGACTTAAATCATTATATCATTTTGTTTCATTGTGCAATTGCCCTCTTTCTGTATTGACACGGACCGTCCGATTCTGTTAGCTTTTCATGCGGCATTCGACCGTTATCAGGTTTTGAAAATCGAATATATCAACCCGGAGGAATTCCCTTGAGCGCAAGGAATTTATCAGCTGAGAAACGCCAGCGTCAGAACGAAAAGAGGCGGCTCAGAAACAAGAGCACCAAGACTGCAATCCGCACTGCCGCAAAGAAGGTAGTCGCCGCGGCAGAAAAGAAAGATGCCGAATCGGCGAAAGCAGCGCTGCGCGACATGATCAGCAGGATCGACTCGGCTGCACGCAAAGGCATTATCAAGAAAAATACCGCAGCGCGAAAGAAATCGCGCATGCAGAAATTGGTGAACAGGCTTGGTTGAAAGCCGCCGGAACGAAAGTCCGGCATACCAGGAAGGAGCAGAGAACAGTATGGCCGAAAAACTGACCAAAGCCGAGCTGATCGACGCGCTGTACGAATCGCTGTCGCCGTCCAGCCGGACAACCCGCAAGGAAATCCATGAGCTGATCGATGGCCTTTTTGCCGAAATCAAGAATGCGGTTCTTGCAGGGAAAATCGTCGAACTGCGCGGATTCGGCACCTTCGAAGTGAAACTCAGAAAAGGCAGATCAAAAGCGCGCAATCCCAAAACCGGCGAAGTAGTGTCGGTCTCCGATCATGGTGTAGCCACCTTCCGTCCCGGCAGGGAACTGAAGAAAGCCGCATGGGAGATGGATACTTCCCTCATTCCAAAATCCTTCAGAAAGAAAGAGTAGTGCTGGCTAGAATATCGATTATCGCAAGGCTGTTCGACAGGAACAGCCTTTTTCATTCGGAGAGGAAGCCTGCATGAAATGGCTGGCAGTTGAACCGGATGAAGCCTATGCGACTGAAACAGGCCCCGGTGTGCGCATGAAAGGCAATCTCGTTACACAAAAACCCCTCAATATCCGCGGCACCTTCAACGGAACCATTCAGGGAACCTTCATCCGCATCGAGAGAGGGGCTGAGGTGAGCGCCTCTCCCCTTTCGGCTTCGGAAGTGGTCGTGGCAGGCAGGTTTTCGGGCAGCATCCGTGCTTCTCGCTATGTGCTCCTCATGCCCGGCTCTTCGGTATCTGCCGATATCAGCGCCTCGATGATCCAGATCATGCAGGGAGCATCATTCGAAGGAAGCGTCAAAATGACGGCGGAGTGATTGACACCAGCCCCGGGCCTTACTATAGTGAACACAGAAATCGAATTACAGCGGCACACGAGCCGCATTGGCAAGAGCAATCACATTATTCCGCTCTGTTGCGCCGCATGAAATCCCCCATGACCAATATACCGGGCCGTTCCTATCGACGGTTCCGTTTCAGATGAATTCAAGTCGATGGAGTATTCGGATGACATCCTATCGCAGAAGAAAAACTGCATCTTCACAGACAGAACAGGAAAGCGCCGCGAACCAGGAGAGTGCCGCATTCCAGCCGGAAGAAGCATCACAAACCTATGAACAGGAATCGCTTTTCTCCGAAAGCCAGCAAACCCCGCCCTCCGATAATCGAGATGCCAGCGTTCAGGACAGCGGAGAAATCACCTCTCCTGCGCCAGCCCGCAAACCTGTCGCAAAAATCAGACTGAAAAAAAAGCCCGCCCGGATTGCAGAAGATGAACAGCCTGCCATGCCTGCTGCTATCGAAGAAACCGAACCCGAATCCTTTTCGCTGACGACCAATGGCTTCGTGGTGGGAACTCTGCCCGCGGACAATCGCCAGCACCAGAAGTTCGCAGAAGCCTCACGTGCTGAACTCGAAGCAAGAACCGACCAGCGAAACGAATCGCGCGCACGTCTTTCCATCAACGATCTTTCAAAGATGGGCGTGGTCGAGCTCCGCGAACTCGGCGCAAAGTACGGCATCAATCACGACCTGCTCATCAGCCTCAAGAAGCAGGAACTCATCTTCAATATCCTGAAAAGCCACACCGACAGGGGCGGCATCATCTATGCCTATGGATCGCTCGAAATCCTGCCGGATGGATACGGATTTCTGCGCTCGCCCCAGAATTCCTATCTTCCGGGTACCGACGACATCTACATTTCGCCATCGCAGATCAGGCTCTTCAACCTGAAAACCGGCGACACCGTCTATGGCCAGATTCGCAGTCCAAAGGAGGGTGAGCGCTTTTTCGCGATGCTCCGCATCGAACAGATCAATTTCGACGAGCCTTCGGTCGCCCAGAACCGGATCCCGTTCGAAAACCTCACTCCGCTCTATCCGACCAAGAAACTCAATCTGGAGACCTCGACCGAAGAAATTTCCACGCGGATCATCAATCTGTTCTGCCCCATCGGCAAGGGCCAGCGCGCGCTCATCGTCTCTCCGCCGCGCACCGGCAAGACCATCCTCCTGCAGAAAATCGCCAATGCGATCACTAAAAACCACCCCGAAGTGTACCTCATCGTCCTGCTGATCGATGAGCGCCCCGAGGAAGTGACCGATATGGAGCGCACTGTCCAGGCCGAAGTCATTTCTTCCACGTTCGACGAACAGGCAACCCGGCATGTCCAGGTCGCCGAGATGGTGTTGGAAAAGGCCAAGCGACTTGTCGAACACAAGCGCGACGTGGTTATCCTTCTTGACTCCATCACGCGGCTTGCCCGCGCCTATAACCAGACCGTACCGACCTCAGGCAAGATCCTATCGGGCGGTGTCGATTCCAATGCCCTTCACAAACCCAAGCGCTTTTTTGGAGCCGCGCGCAACATTGAACAGGGAGGCTCGCTCACCATCATTGCGACCGCGCTTATCGACACTGGCTCTCGCATGGATGAAGTCATCTTTGAAGAGTTCAAGGGTACCGGCAACATGGAAATCAACCTCGACCGCCGCCTGTCGGACCGCCGCCTCTTCCCTGCCATCAACATCAAGAAATCCGGCACGCGCAAGGAAGAACTACTGCTCTCCGAAGAGGAACTGCAGAAGATCTGGGTTCTGCGCAAGGTCATCAACCCCATGGACGATATCGAGATTATCGAACTGCTCATCGACCGCATGATGAAGACAAAGAACAACGATGCCTTCCTCAAGTCCATGAACACGCCATATCAGGGTATTGACTGAGAACTGCTTGTTCATATATGGTTAATCGCCGTCTTCCCGGCCGGTTTTCAGACATCTGGTCCACGGACGCATCTGGAGGAAACACATGAAAAAGGGTATCCATCCCAAATACGAATTCACCACCATTACCTGTGCGTGCGGCAATGTCATCGAGACCCGTTCGACGGTAAAGAATATCCAGGTTGAAATCTGTTCGGCCTGCCATCCCTTCTTTACCGGCAAGCAGAAGCTCGTTGATACCGCAGGCCGCATCGAGCGCTTCAACAAGAAATACGGCATCAAGTCGACCGAAAGCAAATAAGTGCAAGCGGGCGGTCGCGCAGGCGATCCCCCGGAACGCGCGCTTGCAGAAGAGGCTGCCTGCCATGCGGGCAGCCTCAATGTTTTATGGACAGATGGCAAAGCGCAAGGCCCAAGGCACTTTCTACACACCGAGATCCAGAGCGGTAAGGATGCGCGCCATTTTCCAGGCCGCCTTTCCTCGATGCGAGATGCGGTTTTTTTCCTCCTGGCTCAGCTGGGCGACAGTCTTCCCTTGTCCGGGCAGATAGACGATGGGATCATAGCCGAACCCCTGCTCTCCGACAGGCGCCAGGCCGATTTCCCCTTCGAGCGTTTCCTGCACTGCCACAAAACGGTCCTTGCCCGTCATAACAACCAGACAGCATACAAAGGCACAGCGGCGGTTTTCGATACCCTGCATCTCCTCGAGCAGAAGCCGGTTCTTTTCCGAAGCGGAAAGAAGGCTGCCCTGCAAGGCTCCATATCGCGCAGAATGGATGCCCGGCCTGCCATCGAGCGCTTCTACACAGAGCCCTGAGTCGTCGGCAAGCACCGGCATTCTGCACCGCTCCCAGAGCGCCTGCGCCTTGATGAGGGCATTTTCGAAAAATGACGCGCCGCTTTCATGGGGATTGAAATCCCTTATCCCTTCTTCTGAGGGCGTTCTGAGTTCCCAGCCTTTGAAAACGGGCCTGAGTTCTTCCACCTTGTGTTGGTTGTTGGTCGCGACAAGCAGTTTCATATGCTCCTTTTCTACTCGAGTTTGCTGTATTCGGCAAGCGCCAGCCCCTTCTGTGCTTTCCTGCGCAGATAGAACAGCCCTGAGTCGACACTGCCTTTCGGAATACCGAGCATGGAGGCAATGCATTCATTCGAAACAGGAGATTTTCTTCGAGCTCTTCTGTCGAGCAGAGATCGGTATCGAGCTCTGTAGAATGCAAGCCGCTTGCGTATCTGAGCCCTCTGTTCGGGCTCGAACACTGTGTCATAGCGCATCTCGAGCACCCTCAGACGGACCCACAGCATATGCATTTTTTCATCCTGGATGCAATAGAGCCGGTAGTTCGACTCACTTCGCCTGCGGGCCAGAGCGAGCACGCCTTCGAGCGTCGACAGCGGAATGCCCAGGGCGACGGCTGCTTTCTGCACCGTGGAGTCGTCGATTTCCCATGCACATTTGAGCACCAGTACCAGAAGCCTTTTTCGTTCGGGACTCATCGAGCGCATGAGATTCGAGATCGGAACATTAAAGTCCGCTTCGTTCTTTTCCCACAGAAAGAAATCATGTTCTCCTATGAATGCATCCGCAGGCTTTTCCTGAAGAAGTTCTTCCGGTACGCCATGGTAAATATAGGCATTTTCGCAGAGATTCTCGTTCCACTGCCGGCGGTGGATGCTGCGTGCTACAAAGCGCATGCTGGTACAGTAGAATCCGTGCCCATTGATGCACTGTTCTTCTGCCCGCCGCAGAATGCGTTCAATGCGAATGCGATATCGGCTCAGCGCATCGGATATTTCATCCTCGGAGAAAAACCCATACCGCTGGGGATGGGCGTACATGAGCCGTACCAGCTCAAGGTAGCGCTCGGAATAGGGCTGCCGCTGTTCCGAATGCTCGACAGGGTTTATGCCATGCATAGACGTCCTCCCGCCTGCATTTGGTGCAATCCGCATACCAGGAACGGGAAATGAGAGCGCAAATGCCGGAATGAGCAGGCAATTTTTTCCTGTATGAAAGATTAATCTCAAGACATGGGGCTGCTGCACTGGCTGGGTCCAGCGCTTTCATCTCGTTATCGTTCCGCGCGGAAAGCCGGCTGGCTTCTGAAGTCCTCATGTCTCCTGGCAGGATGCGGGAACTTGCTCAGCATGGCGATAAAAAGAATGAACGAATAATGCTGCGACTGATTTCCGTACACTGCAAGACGCAGGCAGAGGCTTTTTCAGAAAAAGGCTTCCTCGCCGGGCAGGGCGTTTTTCTCAATTTAAAAATACAGGCCGGCATGCAGCCGGCCTTATGTTAACCGAAGGGCTGGCCGCCAGCCGGCCCTTCGGGGAATCACTGTTCCTCCAGGGCTTCGAAAACCGGACCGAAGGCTTCTACCAGCGTGTGCACCACTGTTTCGACTTTCCCGTTCATGGAGAGCCCCGCAGCGAGACGGTGTCCACCTCCGCCGAATCGTTCGGCAATGGCAGCGACATTTACCGAATCGCGGGAGCGAATCCCTACAGTACACATGTCGTCAGTCTCCTGCTTTACAACAAAACAGACCTCGCAATCGACGATTCCCATCATGAGCTGATACAGAAGATCGGAATCGCGGCTTGACATGCCATACTTCTGCTGATCTTCGATGGTGACCCATGATACGAGCAGGCGTCCTTCATAATAGGGCTGAATCCTGAGCAGAAGCTCTCCGAGCATTCTCCGGGATGCCAGGGTTCTGCCGCCGTTGATGGCCATGAAAGTACGCTTTGGAGAAGCTCCCGCGTCGACAAGGTCGGCAGCGATCCGCAGAGTTTCGCTCCCCTTTTCGTCCAGATGGCGGAAAAAGCCGGTATCAGTGCAGAGTCCGAAAAACAAGAGCTCTGCTTCTTCGCGTGTCGGGCAGTGGCCGCGCGCAGTCATGAGAAGAGCTATCATGGCAGACACCGCCGGTGCTGTATCATCAAGCCAATCGCAGGGGCCCGGCGTGCCTGTCGTCGCATGATGATCGATAAAGGCAACGGGTATCTTCGGCATATACTCGCCGATCTGCCCTATGCGCGACATCGATGAGCAGTCGACCACGATTGCTGCTGCCCGTTCGAAATTGCGCTCTGCAGGCACTTCGCTCTTGAAACGGTTTTCGTAGGCCACTATTTCGATACGATTGAAGGGCCCCGAGGAGAGCACATGCACACGCTTGCCCTCGGACTGCAGCATCGACGCGAGCGCCAGCTGGGAGCCGATGCAGTCGCCATCCGGTTCGCGGTGGCCGAGAATATAGAAACAGTCATGGCGGTCGATGTATTCCAGAAGCGCTTTGGGAACAGGTTTCATACTACGTTTTGTACTCCCTTTTTCACATAAAGGAAAGGGCCGGCAGGACATCGCTGCCGACCCTTTTTCAGGTGCTCAGGAGATAAGCGCCAGCATGATGGCCTTGATGGTATGCTTGCGGTTTTCTGCCTGATCCCAGACTCTGGAGCGGGGCCCTTCGATGACCTCGAAGCTTACCTCTTCGCCTTTTACCGCGGGCAGGCAGTGCAGGAAAATGCAGTTCGGATTCTCTGTCTTTTCCATGAGCGCATCGTTGACCTGGTAGGGGGTAAGTAGTTTTACCCGCTCGGCCTTGAGCGCTTCCTCGCCCATCGACACCCAGACATCGGTATAGATGGCATCGGCACCCTTGACGCCTTCCTCGACATTGTCGGTAATCGTCAGTATCGAACCGGACTCCTTCGCGAAATTCTGACACAGATCCTTGAGCTGGCTGTCCGGCCAGAGCTCCTTCGGCGACACAATGGTGAAATGCATGCCGAGCTTTGCCGAAATGACCATGAGCGAACGGGCGACGTTGTTGCGCCCGTCACCGACGAAGCAGAGCTTTTTGCCTTTGCAGGAGCCGAAGTTCTCTTCGATGGTAAGTACATCGGCCAGAGCCTGTGTTGGATGGTACAGGTCAGTCAGACCATTGATGACAGGAATGCCGGAATACTTTGCGAGAATTTCGACAAATTCCTGCTTGAAGCCGCGGAATTCAATCGCGTCGAACATGCGGCCGAGCACTCTGGCGGTATCTTCGATGGATTCCTTGGCACCGAGCTGGATGTCCTGGTTCGACAGGAACACTGGATGCCCGCCTTCTTCTCCGAAGGCTGTTTCGAAGGCACAGCGAGTCCTGGTTGAGCGCTTTTCGAACAGAAGCGCAATGGTCTTTCCTTTGAATCGCTGCTTGCGGGTTCCCTTTTTCGCTTCCTCCTTTACCTTCCTTGAAAGATCAAGAAAATAGCGGATTTCTTCGGGAGTGTAGTCGATCCAGGTAAGCAGGGATCTGCCTTTGAGATTCGCGGGATTCATGATTCCTCCTCAATCGATAGCTGGAAATGAGACTCAGAAATCGATATGCTTCCATACTATACGCAGATTCCGCAAAGGTCAAGTTTTGGAGGTCGCCACAGTCCAATGACCACTGAAAGCTCCATACCCAATACCGATTCGCAGGCTGCAAATATGGACACCCGCCAGCTTCTCCACGAAGTGCATGCGAGGCTCGCTCCGCTTTGGCCCGAGGCCCGGCCCCTTCTGCATTATCGCAGCTGTTTCGAACTGCTGATTGCAGTCATCCTGAGCGCGCAGACCACTGATGAGCAGGTAAATGCAGTCACTCCCGAGCTTTTTGCCCGCTATCCCAATGCGGGCAGCCTGGCGCTCGCCGACATTGTGGAACTTGAGCGCATCATTCATCCGGTCGGATTTTTCCATACCAAGGCGCGGCATATCAAAGCCACCGCGCAGGTGCTGGAACGCGACTATGGCGGCAATATCCCCAAATCGTTCGAAGCGCTCCTCAGCCTGCCTGGAGTCGGCAGAAAAACCGCAAACCTTGTCGCTTCGGCCTGTCACCAAATACCGGGCATTATCGTCGACACGCATGTTCTGAGAGTGCTGTTCCGCCTCGGCATCAGTCCATATAAAAAACCCCACATTATGGAATCGATCGTAAGAGAGAATCTCGAGCCGGCATTCCATACCCACTTTTCCCATGCGGTTAACCGGCACGGCAAGCATGTCTGTACAGCGAGAAATCCTGCATGCATGCAGAAGGATGGGCTCTGCCCTCTCGAAGACCTCTGTCTCAAAACAGGGCTGGCCGCACCATGAAGCCAGCGCGCCATTCTTGAATTCCAGGCTCCGCTCCGTGCGTCTTTCTTCCGAGGACTTTCAGCTTGTTGGACCAGTGGTCGAACGAGGAAGGAGGATCGCATGGTACCTGACAAGGCTGACGAACCAGCTGGGAAAGACATTCCGCAGGATCCAGTAGACCGCCTGGCTCAGGAACGATTTGGAATCGCCCACCTCGCGCCGCTTCAGCGCTTCGTGATCGCAAACATTCTCGAAGCGGAAGAGCCTGATCGCGAAGAACCTGATCGCGAGGACTGCACCATGCGCCAGATTGTGCTTTTCCCGACCGGTTTCGGCAAATCGGTCTGTTTCCAGCTGCCTGCCCTCATGCTCAAAGGCCTGACAGTGGTGCTCTATCCACTGCTCGCCCTCATGAACGACCAGAAGCGCCGCCTCGAAGAGTCCGGTTTATCCTGTGTGCTCTTCCGGGGAGAGCTGTCGCAGGACGAGTGGGAACGACAGAGACAGGCTCTGGCTTCAGGATCTGCACGGATTGTCATCGCAAATCCCGAAATTCTCGCCTCCCAGAAGCTTCGCGCCCTGCTCTCCCGATTTCCCATAAGCCATCTGGTAATCGACGAAGCCCATTGCATTGCGGAATGGGGCGAGACCTTCCGTCCTGCCTATCGGGCGGTGGGAGAAATTGCTGACCTTCTGGCACCGCGCATCGTGAGTGCATTCACCGCAACCGCGGGGCCTGCCATCATCGATTCGATTGCACAGCACCTGTTCCAGGGAAATCCCTTCCGCCTGGTCAATTCGGAGGCAGACCGCCCGAATCTACGCTATATGGTAGTACATGCCCTCTCCCCAGCCCGGGCACTAAGACAGCTGTTGACGGTTTGCCCCAAACCCGCCATCGTTTTCGAACGCTCGAGACCCGGCACGCGGTATATTGCAGAACAGCTGAGAAATGCGGGCTTTCCGGAAACTCGGTTCTACCATGCCGGCCTTTCCCGCGCAGAACGAAACGCGCTGGAAGCATGGTTTCAGTCATCAAACGACGGCGTGCTCGCATCTACGAATGCCTATGGAATGGGAGTCGATAAAAAGAACATTCGCACTGTCATTCATACAGGCCTTCCCGACAGCGCAGAAGCCTATATCCAGGAAGCTGGCCGGGGAGGCAGAGATGGAAAGCCCGCTCTGGCGATCTTCATTCATGACCTGGGGAACCCTCTGGATTCTGAGAAACCGGAGAGCCCGACCACAACCCCTCTTGCAATACGCCGCGAACGCTTTGCCCCTTACCCCCTGATTGAGGGATGCAGGCGCGAATTCTTGCTCAAGCAGATGGGAGAAGAAGCGACACCTGCATGCGGAACATGTGACAACTGCGCCCTGCCCGGAGCTTCGTCCACTTTATCAGACATGCTCAAGCGTTCAGAGGGCTTTTCGGAAGCGCTTTCCTTTTTTTCTGCGAATCGCAGAAGACTGCAGATCGAGCAGTGCATCAAGTATCTGGGACCGGCAGGCAGAGGCCTCTGCCCCCGGGGAGGAGTGCTCGCCCATTGGACCGAGATCGAGCGGAAAGAGCTTGTTCAGGCCCTTCTAAAGCTCGGCATCATCAGCACCATTCGCAAAGGGCCCTGGAAAAACGCGATAGATGTACACATACCATGAATACGAAGCCGAATTCGCTTGAAGTGTATCGAATTTGATCTTATGATTGTATAATAAAGAAACACCTGAAAGGGGGATCCCATGGTAAGCTGGAAAAACCTCGATCAGTGCGAAGCCTACCGGGCTCTGCTCGAAGCTCCCCGGCTTCGCTTTGCCGATATGATCAGTCCTGCGCGCATCAGGAGCGCATGGATAGCCCATGCCGAAGACATGCGGTTCTGCTGGGCATTCGCGCCGCTCGATGATGCAGTCATGGATCGATTGCAAGCGCTGGCAGATGAACAGCAATTGATCGAAAAATACCGCATGCTCCTGGATGGAGAAATCATAAACACCGGAGAGCGGCGCATGGTTCTCCACCACCTCGCCCGCGGCCGGCTCGGAAAGCCGGTTCTCTACCAGGGTGAAGACATGGAAGCCTTCTACCGGCATGAAAAAGAGCGTTTTTTCGCTTTCGCCGAAAAGGTTCGTTCCGGCGCCATAAGATCCTCGGACGGAAAGCCATTCGCCAATGTAGTTCAGATAGGAATCGGAGGTTCTGATCTCGGTCCGAGAGCAGCCTGCATTGCGCTGTCCCGCTGGGCGCGGGCTCACGGCAGAGCACGCCTCCAACCGTATTTCATTTCGAATGTCGACCCCGATGATGCAGATGATGTTCTTTCACGCATCGATCTTTCGGTATCGCTCTTCATTCTTGTCTCGAAGAGCGGAACCACCCAGGAAACCCTGGCGAACGAAAATCTGGTCCGGGCCAGGCTCCAGTCGGCAGGACTGAATCCAGACCTGCACATGGTTGCGGTAACCAGCAAGACCAGCCCCCTTGCAGGCAGTTCCCGCTATTTGGACAGCTTCTATATCGACGATTTCATAGGAGGCAGGTATTCCACTTCCAGCGCTGTCGGCGGAGTGATCATTTCAATCGCTTACGGGCCTGAAACCTTCCAGGAATTCCTCGAAGGAGCCCATGCCGCGGACCGGTGCGCGCTGGAACCTTCAATCAGGAAAAACCCCGTTCTGCTCGATGCGATGATCGGCATCTACGAGCGCAATGTGCTGGGCTTGCCATGTACCGCCGTGCTTCCCTATGCCGAACCCCTGGTACGCTTTCCGGCACACCTTCAGCAGCTTGACATGGAATCCAACGGCAAATCCGTAAGCAGGTCAGGCGAACCTCTTTCCTATTCGACCGGTCCTGTCGTATTTGGAGAACCGGGGACCAACGGACAGCACTCGTTCTATCAGCTTCTGCATCAGGGAACCGACATTGTCCCCCTCCAGTTCATAGGCTTTCTCGACAACCAGATGTCTGTCGACATCGTTTCAGAGGGAAGCAGTTCGCGCCAGAAACTCATCGCCAATCTTCTCGCCCAGATGCTGGCCTTTGCGCGCGGCAAGAAAGATGCCGACCCGAACAAGACTTTCAGAGGAGAAAGGCCCTCCACCCTGCTTGTCGGACAAGTGCTGACGCCCCGTACGCTTGGAGTACTGTTCTCGCATTACGAGAACAAGGTCATGTTCCAGGGCTTTGCTTGGAACATCAACAGCTTCGACCAGGAGGGCGTACAGCTGGGCAAGGTACTTGCCAAAAAAGCGCTGACCCGCATGGGCGGTAATGCATCTTCCGGAGACGATTGTCTGGATGCACTGATCGAAGCCATCTACTCCGCGCGGTAAGAAGCTTGAGCCATATGAGCAACGATACAAAGAGCGATCCTTCTGTCTCCTGCTGTATAGTCTTCACGGGAGGCGGCACCGGGGGGCATATCTACCCAGGGCTGGCTGTTATCGAATCACTGAGGCGCATGGCTTTTCAGGGCCGCATCGTCTGGATCGGGTCGGAAAAGGAGATGGACCGCCAGATTGTGGAATCGGCGGGAGTCGAATTTCGAGCCATCCCATCGGGCAAGTTCCGCAGGGAATTTTCGTTCCGCAACCTGACCGATCTCGGCAGGATCGCTGCAGGATACTTAAGGGCGCGGTCTATCCTTGCTGAACTGAATCCTGCGATTCTGTTTTCAAAGGGCGGATACGTAAGCGTGCCTCCATGCCGCGCTGCAGCAGGGCTCGGCATACCGGTATTCACCCATGAATCGGATGCCTCTCCGGGACTGGCAACACGCCTCAATGCCCGCTATGCCGAGCGCATTCTGACAAGCTGGGAAGATACGGCCTCCTTTTTCCCTTTTTCGCTCAGGACGAAAGTCATACGGACCGGAAACCCGGTCCGCCCTAGCCTTTTCGAGGGCAGCCGTCAGCGAGGCATCGAGCACTTCGGCCTCGACCCGAACCTCCCGATCGTGCTGGTAATCGGAGGCAGCCAGGGAGCACTCGAACTGAACAGACTTGTACGCGAGGCCCTGCCCCTGCTCTGCCCTCGCGTACAGATAGTGCATCAGACAGGAACAGCCCACTACGAAGAAGCCCTTGCAGCAATCCCGGCAGATCCGCAGATACGTGCCGCCTACCGACCCCTTGGCTATATCGGCCCGGAAATCGCCGATCTCTATGCCGCGGCAGATCTCGTGGCGGGGCGCGCTGGAGCTGGAACCGTATGGGAAGCGGCTTCGCTCGAAAAACCCATGGTGCTTGTTCCTCTGGCAGGTTCCGGTACGCGCGGTGACCAGGTGGAAAATGCAAAGCTTGCAGAAAAGGCAGGGGCCGCCCGCGTCCTTATGGGCCAGGATGTGAATGCCAGAACCTTTGCCGAAATAGTGCTTTCCTTCCTTGAACCAGAACGCCGCCAGACTGCTGTCGAAGCTTGCCGGGCACTGACCCGGCTTGCAGAGGGCATGCCGGCTCCAGACAAGAAAACACTCAGTTCCAGCGACTATATTGCCCGTCTCGTCCTGGAACGCATAGGCTGGCGGGCAAAGGATGTACCATGAACACTCTCGACTGGATTTTCAGTGCCATAGTAATTGTGCTGGCCGCACGCTGTTTTGTCAGGGGATTCGTGCACGAAGTACTCTCGGCAGCATCGATTGGGGTCGGACTTCTTGCCGGACTTCTGCTGTCCAATACGGTCATGCAGAAAGTCCTGGCAAGGATCGGTGCTTCGGTTCTGCCCATTGAAGCCCAATATGCGATCGCCTTCGCGCTCTGCTTCATCGCCGGCTTCATTGTAATGAAGATCATCGAGCGCATGATCAGAGAAGGCCTGGAGGCAAGCAGTCTCGATATCTTCGATCGAATTCTGGGCCTTGGACTCGGTATCATCGAAGGCTTCATCGTCGTCGGTCTCTTCGTGGTCATTCTAAAGGTTCAGCCAATTTTCGACGCGAAAAGCCTTCTTTCCGATTCGCTGTATTACCGTCTTCTGGGTCCCCTCATTGAACCGGCCATCGGACAGTCCATCGCGCCCATCCTGAAGGACAGCGGCCTGCAAAACCTGCTTCAGAATTCGAAAGGAAAGTGAGGATGTTTGAAAACCTCCTGTTTCAGGACCGCGCGGCCAGACAGCTTGCATCCATGGTCCAGCAGGATCGCGTGCCGCCCGTTCTGCTCTTTACGGGCCCGGAAGCATCAGGAAAGCTTACGGCAGGCCTCGAGCTGGCCCGTGTCCTCTCCTGCGAAAAAAATGGAGCCTGGAACTGCGACTGTCAGCAGTGCATGCGCCATCGAAGCCTGACGAACCCTGACCTCCTTCTCTTCGGCCCGCGCGACATAATCCAGGAACCGCGGGTTACAGCCGATTTCTTTCTCCGCCTGCCGAGCCAATCCTCCTGGTATGCCTTTATCCGTTCAGTTCGCAAACTGCTCAAGCGTTTCGACCCGCTGCTCTGGGAAGGAGAGGAAAGCCGGATTTCGAAGGCAGTACCCGCACTAGAAAGCATCGAGGAGATGATCCAGGAGCTGGGCCAACAGAGCAGGCTTGGCAGGCTCGGCGACCTGAATGAAAACACCATTCCGCAGAAGGCACAATCCCTTGTGGAAAAAATCGTGGAGAGCGCAGCCGGTCTTGAATCGGCGGTTCCAGATGGCATTCCGGTATTCATGGTGCGCAACATGTCGTCATGGGCAGCGATGTCGCCTTCGGGACGGACCAAGCTGGTCATCATACAGAATGCCGATACCGCAGGAGAGAGCGCCCGAAACGCCATGCTCAAGATACTCGAGGAACCGCCTCCGACCGTGCGCTTTGTCCTTACTGCCTCGCGGCGCGCCACCGTCATTGCAACCATTCTCTCCCGCGCAAGGCTGATCGCCTTCGAGCACCGCACTCCCCAGCAGGCACAGGCCATCGTTTCCCGGCTGTTCAAGATCGAAGAAGAAGTCCGGGATCTAGGCGAATTCTTCCGCAGAAGAAGTTCATTTTCGCCCGAACAGGCAGATTCCCATGCCCGCCTGTTCCTCGGCGCCCTTCTTGCCGAATGGGCGGGCAGGGAACAATCCACAGCAGCAGCTGCTGCCGCAGACACCCTGGGCAATACAGCCGGAGAAATCATTAAGCTTGCCATCGAGACAGATGCAAATGCATCATCAATCCTGAGAAAACTCTCCGATGAAACGGCAGGGTTCGGTTCAAAAAATCCAGCCTATGCAGATTCCTTCATTGTATTTATGCGCGCGCTCACGCGATTGCTGCAGAACATTGCCGCCGATCCCAGCTCCCCGGCAGTCCTCATAATGTATCTTGACCGCATATCCAGGCGTATCCGTGAAATAGCTGCCCATTACCGCTCGCTCAACCGCTCGCCCGAGCTTATGCTCGAAGCCTTTGCCGGAATGTTTGGAGGGATCGATGAAAGCAGTCTATGAGAATGCCCTCAAGCGAATCGACCGAATCCCTCAGGAAGGACTCAAACAGCTTCTCAGAAACCTCTCGAGCGAGTTTGCCATCTATGAGGCCGCCCTCAATTCCACACTGGATGGCATCATCGTGTGCGATCTCGACCATAAGCCCCTCCTTATCAACCGGGCTGCCGAAAAAATCTTCAAAATCGTCTCCTGGAATGGAGAAGCCCCCCTCTGGGAACAGCTGAACAACGATCAGCTCGCCGGGTTTTTCCGCTCGGCCCTCACTGCACCGGAGAACACCATGGACAGGGAGTTTTCGCTGTCGCGGGCCGGCGGGCTGCGCATCGTCTCGATCAGCGTATTCGCCCTCATCTCGGAAGGAAGGATTTCCGGCAATCTCATCCACATCGAAGACATAACCGAACGCCGCCGCCGCGAAGCCCAGTTGAGGCGAGCCGAAAGCCTCGCCGCCCTCACCACCCTCGCTGCTGGCGTAGCACACGAAATCAAGAACCCCCTCGCCTCCATCCGCATCCAGCTTGGCATCATAAGGCGCCTCCTTTCGAAATCATGCAGCAAGAAAGTAGCCCCGATTTTTAATAACATTTCATTGGTAGAGCAAGAAATAGATAGACTCAACGCCATCGTTGTCGACTTTCTATTCGCCGTGCGCCCAATGGACATCATTCTCATCCGGGACAGAGTCGAAGAAGCGATCAGAGAGGTGGTGGAACTTACCCGCCAGGAAGCCGAAAACCAGCACATTTCGATGGAAGTAGAGCTGGCAGACAACCTGCCCGAAGTGATGATCGACCGCAAATACCTCAAGCAGGCCCTGCTCAACATTGTCAAGAATGCCATCGCCGCCATGCCCGAAGGCGGCCTGCTGAGCATCAGCGCATCGGTCAAGGGCGACGAGGTCCAGATCGCCATCCGCGATACGGGGGTCGGCATACCCGAAGAACTCCTCACCAAGATATTCGAACCCTACTTTACGACCAAAGAGAGCGGTACCGGCCTCGGACTTACCATCACCTTCAAGATCGTCAAGGAGCATAACGGCGAAATTACTGTCGAATCCAAACCGGGCAGGGGCACCACATTCATCATCCATCTACCGAAACCCCAGCCCAAACAGAAATCCCTTCCCCCCTGGGAAGAAGCCCTCGATGCCAATCCAACACCCGAAGAAAGGGACAATGCTGAACAGAAACTCGATGCTGATGCGCCGGACCGCCTTTCCCTTCCCGCCATACCTGATCCGCTGCATCACAGGGAGGTTTGAACGATGCGTGCTACACTCCTGGTTGTCGACGACGAAGCCAATATCCGCGAAGGGCTGGCCCAACTCTTCTCTCTTGAAGGATACGACGTACGCACTGCAAAGGATGGCATGGAAGCCAAGACCATCGTCGACAGAGAAGACATCGATGTCATCATTACCGATTACAAGATGGGAAGGATGAGCGGACTCGACCTTCTGCAGTACGTTGTCTCGACGCACCCGGGCATGCCAGTCATCATTCTCACCGCACACGGCAGTGTCGACAAGGCCGTCGAAGCCATGCGCCAGGGAGCTTTCGACTTCGTCGCCAAGCCGCCCAACACCGACCACCTGATCAACCTGGTCCGCCGCGCTGTAGAAACGAGAGAACTGTATCGAACCAATCTCGAACTCAAGGCCGAGGTGGAAAGCCAGAGAGCCCGCAGTTATATCATCGGCCAGTCGCCAGCCATAAAACACATCTTCGATCTTATCCGCAAGGTCGCGCCGACCAAAGCCAGCGTCCTGATTACCGGTGAATCGGGAGTCGGCAAGGAACTTGTCGCCGATGCGATTCACAACCTTTCGCCCCGCAAGGACAAGCCCTTCATCAAAGTCCATTGCGCCGCCCTTGCGGAAAGCCTGCTGGAAAGCGAGCTCTTCGGCCACGAAAAAGGGGCCTTTACCGGCGCCGCGTCACGCAAGCGCGGCCGTTTCGAAATGGCTGACGGGGGCACCCTCTTTCTTGACGAGATTGGCGAAATCAACCAGAATGTCCAGATCAAAATCCTGCGGGTTCTGCAGGAGCGCCGATTCGAGCGTGTCGGCGGCGAAGAGACGATCGAGGTAGATGTACGTCTCATTGCCGCCACCAATCGCGATCTCAAAAAGGAAATTGCCGAAGGACGATTCCGGGAAGATCTCTATTACCGGCTCAATGTAGTCAACATCCATGTCCCAGCCTTGCGGGAACGCCGCGAAGACATCCCCCTGCTGGCCATGGCATTCCTCAGGGAATTTTCCGAAGAGAACGGCAAACAGATCGAAGGATTCGATCCCCGTGCACGGCAGGCGCTCTACACCTACGACTGGCCGGGCAATGTCCGGGAATTGCGCAACTGCATCGAAAGCGCGGTCGTCATGGCTTCGGGAAAATACATCACGCTGGACGACCTGCCGCCAGGACCGCGGAATTTCGGAGAACGGCGCAATATCTGCATCCCCGCCTTTTCGTCGCTGGAAGATGCCGAGCGCATTCTGATCGCCGAAACGCTGGCGCTGGTGGGAGGCAACAAGTCGAAAGCGGCCGAAATACTGAAAATCGGCAGAAAGACGCTGTACCAGAAAATCGAACAGTATGGAATAAGCAGTTCGGAAGCCGATACAGCTACATGATGCCTTTCCGCCGGTTGAGCAGGCGTGCCTTGAGCCTCAGCATCGCCTTTGTATGAAGCTGACTTACACGTGATTCGGTCACATCGAGAATGCGGCCAATCTCACGCAGGGTGATATTCTCGTAGTAATAGAGGATCAGCACTTTTTTTTCCTTGTCGGGCAGCTCCTTTATGGCTTCGATGATCACGCGGCGGATTTCTTCGCGTTCCAGGGAGGCATCGGGGTTCTGGCTCGAAGTAGACTCAACCGTGTCTCCGAGAGTGCCGCCATCCGAATCCGAGCTTGAGGGCCACAGCTCATTCAGCGACAGAATCGACGACGAGGACACCTTCGTCATAAGGCGCGCCAGTTCCCGCCGGTCGAGACCCATTTCCGCTGCAATCTCGTCATCGGTCGCCGGACGCCCCAGACGGCTTTCCAGGGTGGCGATCGCACGCTCCAGCTGTTTGGCTTTCTTGCGAACCGAGCGGGGAATCCAGTCCATTTCGCGCAGATGGTCATAGATCGCGCCGCGGATACGCGTTACCGCATAGGTCTTGAATTTGACATGCTTCTGCGGATCGAACTTTTCGATGGCATCCAGAAGGCCGAAATTTCCATACCCAACAAGGTCGCGGTAATCTACCATTGCCGGAAGGGTCGCTGAGACCTTTCCGGCGACATATTTGACCAGCGGCGCATAGCGCGCCACAAGTTCGTCACGGACATGGATATCCGATGTCTTTCTGTAGAGCTCCCACAACCTGCTCTCATCCACAGCTCCGTATTCCATGCTCCGTTCCTTTCCTCTATGACTAGAGAATGTATCTGCTCAGATCCTGCTGCTGCACATAATCTTTGAAATGCTCATCCACATATGCCCGGTCGATGACCACGGTTTTGCCGGCATACTCATCAGCACCGAATGAGATGTCCTCAAGCAGGCGCTCCATGACCGTATGCAGGCGCCGCGCTCCTATGTTCTCGGACTGTCGGTTGGCTGCAGCTGCTATTTCGGCAATGCGGGCGATGGCATCCGGGGTGAATTCGAGGGAAACATCTTCGGTAGCAAGCAGTTGGGTGTACTGGGTGACCAAGGCATTCTTCGGCTCGGTCAGGATGCGAACAAAATCATCGCCCGTCAGTGCATCGAGTTCGACTCTGATGGGGAAGCGGCCCTGCAGTTCGGGAATGAGATCCTGCGGCTTCGATACATTGAATGCCCCCGCGCCGATGAAAAGGATGAAGGTGGTGTCGATGGGCCCCCATTTGGTGTTGACGGTAGTCCCTTCCACGATGGGGAGAAGGTCGCGCTGGACACCTTCACGGGACACATCGATGCCCCCGGCATTTTTACCTTCGCGGTTGGCGATCTTGTCCATTTCGTCGATGAAGATGATGCCTGATTCCTGGGCCCTGAGCCGGGCTTCCTGGACGATCTTTTCCTGGTCTACCAGGCGCTCGCGCTCTTCCGCCTCGAGGATGGGAATGGCTTCCGCGACGGTCACAGTCTTCTTTTTCTTCCTGCCGCCAAACAGGTTCTGAAGCCCGCCGAGCGCGATGTTCATCTCCTCGAACTGCGTGCCGGCAAAGAGCTCGATCTGGGGTCCCTGGGCTGGCACCGTGAGTTCGATTTCCCTTGAGTCCAGCCTGCCTTCGTGCAGAAGCCTGCGGAATTTTTTCCGTGTTTCGCTGCCTGCGCCCGTGCCCTGTGCCGGTGCGATCACGGTCGCCTGTGTCTGGCCAACAGGCTCGTCCGAAGTTGCAAGTCCGGGAAGCAGGATGTCGAGAAGGCGGTCCTCGGCGCGCCGCCTGGCATCTTCAGCCACGCGCTCTTCCATCTCCTCTTTCACCATGGAGACGGCGGCGGCCATGAGGTCGCGCACCATCGATTCGACATCGCGCCCCACATAGCCCACTTCGGTGAACTTTGTCGCTTCGACCTTGATGAAGGGAGCGCCGCAGAGCTTTGCCAGGCGGCGCGCGATTTCGGTCTTGCCGACGCCCGTGGGGCCGATCATGAGAATGTTCTTGGGCGCAATTTCTTCCCGCACCTCGGGAGGAAGGCGGCGGCGGCGGATCCGGTTCCGCAGAGCGATGGCAACGGCTTTCTTGGCCTTCTGCTGGCCGATGATATAGCGGTCAAGCTCTTCGACTATTTTCCTGGGGGTAAGGGCTTCGCTCTCGATCATCACAGTTCCTCCACGACTATATGGTCGTTGGTGTAGATACAGATGCCTGAAGCGATTTTCAGGCTCCGCTCGGCGATTTCGCGGGCGCTCAACGATGGCATGTTCGCTTCCTCCATGCGCCTGGCAGCATCGAGATAGGCGATGGCTGCCGCATAGGCATATGGCCCACCGGATCCAATGGCTATGGCGTCATCGCTCGGTTCAACTACGTCTCCAGTTCCGGAAAGAAGGAACATCTTGCTGGTGTCCGCCACAAGGAGCATGGCTTCGAGCCGCCTGAGGACGCGGTCGGTGCGCCAGTCCTTTGCGAGCTCCACGGCAGCGCGGGTAAGGTCGCCGCCATGTTCCTGAACCTTCGCTTCGAAGTGCTCGAAGAGGGTAAAGGCATCGGCGGTGGAGCCTGCGAATCCGCACAGGATTTTGCCGTTGTAGGTGGTTCTTACCTTGCGGGCATTGCTTTTCAGTACCGTGGTGTTCATGGTGACCTGGCCGTCGCCGGCCATGGCGACATGGCCGTTCTTTCTTACTGCCAGAATGGTCGTTCCATGAAAGGCATTGTGTTCCATAATTACCTCACTTTTCATGTGTGCCGCGGCGATGCGGCCCCGAGCCATGCGGATGAGCCTGCTCGTACACTTTGCGCAGGCGTTCCATGTCGACGTGCGCATAGATCTGTGTCGTCGAAATGCTGGAATGGCCTAGCATTTCCTGTACCACTCTCATGTCCGCGCCGGCAGCGACGAGGTGGGTCGCAAAGCTGTGGCGGAAGGTATGGGGGGTAAGGTGCTTTTGAATGCCGGCTTCAAGCCGGCGCCTTTCGACGATTTTTTCAGCGCCGCGGGGAGAGAGCGGCGCGCCTTTGGCGTTGACAAAGAGGCGGCCATGCTCGGGCACGCCCAGGCGGAGCATGAGGGCGGCGCGCCGCGGAAGATACTGCTGAATGGCGCACCGTGCCGATTTGCAGAGGAAGACGATGCGCTCTTTCGACCCCTTGCCCCTGACTTTTACGGTACCGGCTCCGAGATCCATGCGGGCCAGTTCCATGCCGCAGAGTTCCGAAACGCGGCACCCGCTCGAATACATCACTTCTAAAAGCGCCCTGTCCCTGAGATCGCGGAATCCGTTTCCATCGATGCCATCGAGAAAGGTCTTCGCCTCCTCCTCAAACAGGAATGAGGGAAGGTACCGCCCTGCCGGCAGATTTTCTACCAACCGTGCCGGATCTTCCTTCCGCACATGGAAGCGCATGCGATAGCGATAGAAGCCGCGTACCGCGGAAAGCGCACGATTCACGGAAGCGGGCGCTCGTCGTTCCATGACCAGGGCTCCGGCAAAGGCGCGGATATCCGATGCATCGGCCTCATCCACATCCTTGCCGTCGAGAAAGATTTCATAGTGGGAGAGATCCCGCCTGTATACTTCCACCGTCCGTGGAGACAGTCCTCTGACTGCCGCGAGATATTCGAGATAGTCAGACAGACGTGCGTCCATGGCTCAGTGTTCCTCCTTCTGCTTTTCTTCGCTCGCATGGAGATGGTCGCAGTCAGGATTGATGCACACCTTGATCGTGCCGGACTTCCTGTCATATTTCTCGACAAGGAACCAGCCGCAGTGCGGACAGGCCGCCTCGGTCGGTTTGTACAGCGTCATGAAGTCGCATTCGGGATAGTTGCTGCAACCATAGAATTTCTTGCGCCGTCCCTTGGTCGTCACGCGGGGCACAATGTCGCCTCCGCACTTGGGACAGCGCGCGAGCGGCACCGACTTCGAGAAGGTACATTCCGGATATCCAGAACAAGAAAGGAAATAGCCAAAGCGCCCCAGCTTCTTGACCAATGGGCGCCCGCACTTCGGGCAGACTTCGCTGGTCTTTTCATCCAGAATGCCGTGCATGTCCTTGAGTTCTTCCATCACTCTGGCCAGCTTGTCGCGGAAGGGGAAAAAGAATTTTTTCATTTCGCTGACCCAGTCGACTTTCTGCTCTTCGACCTGGTCGAGCATCGATTCCATTTCCGCCGTGAAGCGCGTATTGATCACTTCCGGGAAATTGGTGGAGAGAATCTCGTTGATGATTTTTCCAAGGGCGGTGGGCACGAGCTGGCGCTTGTCGCGCTGGACATAATAGCGTTCGATGAGCGTTTCGATGGTCGGCGCGTAGGTGGAAGGCCGCCCGATCCCGAGCTCTTCGAGTGTGCGGACAAGGGTTGCATCGGTATATCGGGAAGGTCCCTGCGTGAAATGCTGTACTCCATGAATCTTTTCGACATGGAGATGCTCGCCTTCTCTGACCGGAAGCGTGTGGCTCGTACGCTCTTCCTTCGAAGCGCCAAGCCTTATGACCTTGTAGAAGCCTTCTTCGACAAAGGTAGATGCCGACGTGCGGAAGATGCCGTCGCCAATCTGGATGTCGGCAGTATGGGTTCTGATGACGGCAGGCTTCATCTGCGAAGCTACAAAGCGCTCCCAGATGAGGGTGTAGAGTTTGAGGTGTTCACCCTTGAGGTAGCGGGCTGCTTCGTCGGGAGTGATGTCCACCCGTGTCGGGCGGACTGCTTCGTGTGCATCCTGGGAGGATGATGCAGCAGCATATCGGATTGGGGCATCGGGAGTTTCGCTGGGAAAGTACTGTGCCAGCCATGCATGCGTTTCTTGCAGGGCGGTCTCGGATATGCGCGTGGAGTCGGTGCGCATGTAGGTTATGAGACCGAGTCTCTGGTGTCCAAGATCCACTCCCTCATAGAGCTGCTGGGCAACTTTCATGGTCTTGGTGCTGGTAAAGCCAAGCCTGTTTGCCGCAGTCTGCTGGAGGGTGGATGTGGTGAACGGGGGCTTGGGCCGGACAGTTCTGTCGCTCGCCTGAATTCCGATGACGAGCCCCTCCTTTCCCGAAAGCCTTGCGATGATGGCCTTGGCGGCAGCTTCGTTGGGAATCGCAGGCTTCGATCCATCGAGCAGGGCAAGATCCGCCTTGAGCAGGTGCTGATGGGCACGGATCTGCGCTTCCACGGTCCAGTATTCTTCGGGTACGAAGGACTCGACTTCCTTTTCACGATCGCATATGAGCTTGAGCGCTACCGACTGCACACGGCCTGCAGACAGCCCCGATTTTACCTTCTGCCAGAGAAGGGGCGAGAGCGTGTACCCCACGAGGCGGTCGATGACGCGCCGGGCTTTCTGGGCTTCTACCAGACTCATGTTGACTTCGCGTGGCGAAGCCATGGCCTTCTGGACTGCCGGTTTGGTAATTTCATTGAAGGTTACGCGGGAAATGGGAATCCCTTTGACCTTCTCGCCCAGATATTTGCCTATCTGATAAGCAATTGCCTCTCCCTCCCGGTCGGGGTCCGAGGCAAGCACTATGGCATTCGAACGCCTGGCTTCTTCCGTCAGCTCCTTGAGCTTGTCCGCCTTGCCTCGCACAGTGATGTACTCCGGCTCGAAATTGTGCTCAATATCAACCGCAAGGCGGGACTTGGGCAGATCGATGACCTGGCCGTTCGAAGCCAATACGCGGAATTTCGAACCGAGGTACTTTTCGATGGTTCTTGCCTTGGCCGGCGATTCCACAATAACGAGTGTCCTGGCCTTTTCGGGAGGCATTGGGCTTTCTTCCTTCCTGGCTCTGCTCTTTTTCACGGTACTCTTACTCGCTGCCATGTATGCTGGCTCCTTCCGGGAATACGGCATCTTCTGCCGTGCTGTTCTCGATGTGCATCTGCATCAATGCACGCATGTCCTCTGCGTTGCGGATTTCGGGAGCTCCGTCCTCGGCGAGCGCATCGCCCCCTGCATTGCGGCTCGACTTTCTGCATGCCGCGGCCACCGCCACTTCGCGCCCCTCGGCGAGGGCGAATTCCGAAGTAATCAGTGCGCCTGACTTTTCGGGAGCCTCGACAACTACCGTCAGTGCCGACATTCCCGCCAGAATGCGATTCCTTTCGGGAAAACGGTAGATTTCGAGGTTCACGCCGGGCGGATACTCGGACACCAGAAGCCCGCCCGAATCGAGAATACCGGCAGCCAGGCCCCGGTTCGACGGAGGATATATCCTGTCGATGCCGCAGGGGAGGACTGCGAGCGTCGGCCCGCCTTCGGCTTTCCTGTGCAAGGCACCCCGGTGGGCTGCAGCGTCAATGCCTCTCGCGAGGCCAGAAACTATGCAGAATCCCGCGGCCGCAGCCTCACCCGCCAGGGATGCTGCCGCTTTTATCCCAACAGCCGTGGGGGTTCGTGTTCCAACCATGGTGATGGCTGGACGCATGCCGAGCCTTCCGCTTCCGCGCACGAACAATCCAAAGGGCGCCCGGTAGATTTCGCGCAGAAGCGCCGGATATTCGCTCTCGGTAACGCACACGAAACGGGCATGGAGCATGTCGAGCATCTGGGCATCGATTTCGGCATGAGCCCAGATTCGGCCCATGTCCAGAACTCTGGGCTGAAGCCGACGGTACAGGAGCCGGGCGATTTCATCAAGTCCCAGCGCAAGAAAATCCTGCCGGTCCCGCACCTGGGCAAACAGAAGAAGCCGTTCCTGCCAGGCGAGAAAATGCAGGCGGTGGAATGCCAGCAAAAGAAGCGGATCGCGGCTTGCAAAGGTTTCGCCTATGCGGCATTCAAGAGAAGAAAACAGCATTGCAGCATCGAAACTTCTCTGAGAGGAAATGCGTTTCATGGACGAGGACCCTCCATGAACTCTGACGTTCCGCAATGCCGCTGCCGCTTTCATTTTCGCCATCCCTTCATTTCCGCGGAAAGTATTCCCTGTGATACATGCCGAGCGACGCTTCATCGATGTGCGTATAAATCTGCGTCGTTGCTATGTCGGTATGCCCAAGCAGTTCCTGTACGGTCCGGAGGTCGGCTCCGCCCGCCAGCAGATGGGTCGCGAAACTGTGCCGGAAGGTATGCACTTTCGCATGCACTCCGGTTCTGGACCGTATCCCGCTGAACCGCTTCCATATCCCTTTGCGTGAAATTCCCTTTCCTTCCTGATTGAGAAACACGAATTCCGAGCGGCGGTTCTTTTCGAGAAGCGGGCGTGCTTCCGTCAAATACCGCGTGAGCCAGTATTTCGCCTCATCTCCGAAAGGCACCAGGCGCTCCTTCTTGCGCTTGCCCATTACCCGGATCAGCTTTTCTTCCAGATAGAGCTGTGAAAAGGTCAATCCTGCCGCCTCGGAAATCCTCAACCCGCAGGAATAGATGAGTTCGAACAGCGCTCTGTCCCTGAGCCCGTTCGGCGTGCTGACATCGATGGACGACAGCACCGTCTCGACAAGTTCCGGCGCCAGCACGTCCGGAAGATTCCTGTCCTGCCGGGGAGTTCTGATCTGTGCCGAAGGATCATCCGGCCTGAGCTTTTCTGCGATGCAGAATCGATAGAACGAATGGAGGCTTGCCACGATGCGCGCCATTGTGGTGCGCTGGAGCCCCGCCTGCGATCTCCATACGAGATAGGACAGAAGATCTTCGCTGTCAGCATCGAGCGGCGTCCGGCCATGGTCCGCAAGGAAGTGCTCCAGCATCTCGGCCTCGCGGAGGTATACGTCCGCAGTCAGAACCGAACGCCTGCGTGCGGAAATCAGATAGGCCTGGTACTGCCGCATGAGCGTGCTCACCGTCTGCCCCCGAAATCTTCAGGCGCTACTCTCCGCGAGCGGAGCGCAGTGGGGATGTCGAATTCATCGGTTTCGCGATCGGTTTCGAAGCTCATCTTGCCATAGGGAGAAGAAGAGGCTGGCTTGTCGCGTTCCTGCGGGGTCCGGTCTTCGCGCAGAGGCCATTCATCCGGGCCCAGAAATTCGCTCGTCTTTCCAGCAAGGCCGAGAGGCATGGCCATGCCTCCATGATTTGCCTGCTTTTCTGCCGGTTTCTGCCGTGCAGCACCGAAACCCGTCGCGATGACGGTGACCCTGACCTCGTCTTTCAGAGAACTGTCGGTTACTACCCCTGCGATGATATGGGCATCATCTGCGGCCTTCGAGGTGATGAGGTCGATGATTTCCTGATATTCGGTGAGCGAAAAATCCTCGCCGCAGGTAACGTTCACGAGGATGTTGCGCGCTCCCTCTATCCTCGCATCATCGAGAAGAGGATTGTTGACCGCTTTTTCTGCTGCATCCGTCGCGCGATTCTCTCCCGCACCGATGCCGATGCCCATGATCGCATCGCCCTGCCCTTCCATCACGGTCCTCACATCCGCAAAATCGATGTTGATGTCGCCAGCCAGAGTAATCAGATCCGAAATACCCTGAACCCCCTGCCTCAGCACCTCATCCGCAATTCGGAACGCTTCCTTCAGCGGCGTTTTCTTATCCACTACCTTGAGAAGGTTCTGATTCGGAATGACAATGACGGTATCTGCAGCCTGCTTGAGTTTGGCAAAGCCCTCTTCTGCAATACGGTTGACCACTTTCCCCTCAAACGCGAAGGGCTTTGTTACAACAGCCACCGTCAGTGCTCCCAGGTCGCGGGCAGTCTGGGCAATGATCGGCGCAGAGCCGGTGCCAGTGCCTCCCCCAAGCCCCGCAGTTACGAAGACCATATCCGCACCCCGAAGGGCCTGTTCGATCTTGTCTCTATCTTCGACCGCCGCCTTTTCGCCGATTTCCGGCTTGCCGCCTGCACCCAGTCCCTTGGTGATCTTTGAACCGATTCCAAGACGGATCTCCGCTTTGGATCGTCCGAGATCCTGGAGGTCCGTATTCACGGCGATGAACTGTACATTCTTCAATCCTGCCATGATCATGCGGTTCACCGCATTCGACCCGCCGCCACCGGTACCGATTACCTTGATCACCGTCGGACTGCCAATACCATTGTCATCTACAAATTCGATCGCCATGGATTTCCTCCTTGCCTATCAGAAAAACCTGTCCTTTATCCATTTGATGAGAGAAAAACCGCCCTGACGGTGTGATCGTGTCTTTTTCCTTGCAGAAGTACCCGCCCCCGGTGCAAGGCGCTGGGCTTCGAGCATCGCCACACCGACCGCGGCTGAAAAGCCAGGCGAACGGTATGGCGCATCCAATCCCAGTACATCGATTGGCATGCCGATACGAACCGGAACACCGAACACCGCGTGGGCACATTCCTCGATATTGGGCAACAGCGCACTGCCGCCGGTAAGCACCACGCCTGCCTTGATGGAATCCCCGAGCCCTGCTCGGGTGATTCTGTCCTTCACCATTTCGAACATCTCTTCGACTCGCGGCTGAATGATGGAAACCAGCTTGCGCCGTTCCATTTCCACAGGCTCCCGCGCACCGAATCCCGGTACTACAATCATTTCTTCAGGATCGATCACCGGCATCCATGCGGAACCCGATTCCTTCTTGAGCCGCTCGGCAGATTCCACGGGAATGCTGAGCATGATGGAGATGTCGCCGGTAATCTGGCTTCCCCCCGCGGGAATCGCAGAAGTGAAGATTGGTGTTCCTTCAGAGAAAACCATGAAATCGGTTGTTCCACCGCCGATATCGATGAGCATGCATCCCAGCTCGCGCTCGTCTTCGGTCAGTACGGCGGTCGCCGCGCCGAGAATCCCGAGATAGCTCTGTTCTACCCGATATCCAGCCCTGGAAACGCACTTGAACATGTTCTGGATGGTTGACACGGAGCCGGTAATGATATGCACGCTGCATTCGAGGCGCACACCGCTCATGTGAAGCGGATTGCGAATGTCCTTCTGGTCGTCCACCGTATAGGAACGCGGAATGACATGGAGCACTTCCCTGTCCATCGAAATCTGGACAGCCCGGGCAGTCTCATGAACCCGCACAATGTCGTCTGCCGTTATCTCTCTGCCGCGCCCCGTTACGGCAACCTGCCCGGTAGTGTTGAAACTCTCGATATTGGCTCCGGACAGCGCCAGCGAAACCCCCTTTGCCTCCATGCCCGACATGAGCTCTGCCGCATCTAGCGCCGCCGTGATGCTGTTCAGCGTGCCTTCAATATTGAGTACGACACCCCGCCTGAGGCCGCTCGATGGGGCTGCGCCAATACCGACAATTTCAAATCTTCCTTCTTCGTCAAAATCCCCGATTATCGCCTTGGTGACAGATGTTCCGATATCGAGGACGGAAATGCGCGATTCAGTCAGAAACAGCCTCCTTCATTCTGTACACGACAGCCCCGGTCCTGAAATCGATTTCGCTCGGCTGAGATCCCAGGCCCCTGGAACGCAGAATGTCCAGAACGACAAGCGCGGTACGCAGAGTACCGGGGTCGAGCCTCAGAGGCATCCGGACTGTGGTCTTTGCATGCACAGGATAGAGAACCAGTTCAGCTCCCGATCCCGAGATCCTGTCGATTTTCATTTCGGAAAATGCAGAGAGCAGTTCCGGAGAAGTCCGGCGCAGACTGCCAAGGTCCTGCATCAGCGGAATCAGCATGTCAGGCAGGCGCTGTCCGGCTTGAAACTGCGCGAACCTTATTCCGGAGAGAATTGCCAATGACGGAACCGCACTGTCAGCCGACTCCATTTCCGCAAAGGCCACTCCTTCTGCATCGATAAGGGCAAGCCTCGTATTCTGTCCGCTATCGAGGAGCACCCCTGCCACTGCAATTCGTTCGGCAATTTCCACCCCGAGGGTAGAAGGGAACATGCGGTACAGCCTTGCCCTGGCGATTCTTGGATTCTGCTGAAGCCGCTCTGCCATGGCTTTCAGGTCAAGGGTAAGAAGGCTTTCGCTTCCCACATGGCCAAGAGCTTCGAGTACTGCCTGTTCCGAGAGGTTCGATAAGCCTTCTATGCGGATCCGCTCTATTTTTGTAAGCCGTGGAAGCGCAATAGCCAGCGCAGCGGCAACGGAACAGATAAGGCAGATCGCTGCGAGGAATCTGAGCAGGAAAGAGCGGTTCGCCTGAGCCTGTCGGGATCGGTTCCGGTTCCGCACTTCCGAATGCAGTTGCTCGGCAGGACCGGCAAGGCTTGCCGCAAGCGGCGAAGGCTTTGGATAGCGCAGTGATGCAGGGGTTTGCAATGCAGGCGCTTTTGAGATTGGTGAATTCAGGGAAGAAGCTAAAGAAGCCGTGCGTTCGGTTCCCGGCAGAGGCGTCTCCCGCCGGACTGTTCTGTTCAGCAGAGAGACCGAATAGGTGTCGGGAATCGACAGAAGCGCGCGCCCATGGGAAGCATCCCGGGGCTTTTGCCGTGCCGAAGCTGGCGCGCCCTTTCGTTCTGCAGTTTTCTCTTCCTGCATATGCTTCAGTTCCAACTCAGTCATGCACTACTCCCTTCGTGGAGAATGCTCCTGCCGTCTCCATCGCCCACGATCCATGGGACGAAAAATTCACGAGAAAGCCGGCGCAAATCGAAGACATCAGAACCGCAGTCCCGCCTGAAGAGAAAAATGGCAGTGCCAGCCCTGTAGTGGGCACAACGCCGGTGACCACCGCGAGATTCAGCAGGATCTGCCCTGTGAGCAGTGTGAGAAGCCCAAAACCCGCAACTTTCCGGAAATAGTCTGCCTCGAGAAGCCTCCTGCTGACCCGCACCACGATAAAAGCCCATAGCAAAAAGATGACCAGAACGCCGGCAAAGCCCGTCTCTTCCACAAATGCTGCAAAAATAAAGTCAGACTGAACTTCCGGAATAGCATTGAGCTTCAGAGTTCCCAGCCCTATGCCCTTTCCCCAGAGACCGCCGGCCCTGATTGCCCTGAGCGCGCTTGCCATCTGATAATTCACTGTCTGGGCATGGTGGTCGGGCATGAGAAAGCCAACCAGACGCTCAACGCGATAATACGAAGAAAACACCATGAGAAAGCCATAGAGAGCTCCGATCACCACAAGACTCAGCACGAATTTGAGAGAAACACCGGCAATGAACAGCACCGCGAGCAAGACCAGAATGATAAGCATCGATGTGGAAAAATCATCCTGAAGGAAGATAAACACCGCCGACACACCGCTCATCATGACCGCTGGCAGCGCAGAAAGGCTGTTTTCTTCGATAAGGGATTTGCGCCTGTCAAGGAAATAGGCCAGATACAGCACCATTACGGGCTTCCAGAGCTCAGAAGGCTGAAGGGTAAAACTGCCTGCTCGTATCCAGCGCCTGGCTCCATTGATTTCCAGACCCAATGGAGTGAATATCGGCAAGACAAGGCCAATCAGTCCGGCCACCACCATCATCGGCAGAAGCATCCGGAGCAGCCTTTCGGGCAGAACAGCACAGACTGCCATGATAATGAGCGAAATGGCATAGACCACAGCCTGCTTGCCTACCACCGCATAGGCTCCTCCGTGCCGTATGGCAAAACCGATGGAGCCCGACCAGAGCGCCAGAAGCCCGATGAGAGAGAACGCGACAAACGCTGCAACGAGCTGCCAGTCGATGGCGGATCGAGTCGTAGTTGCCATGGTCCCGCTGCGTGTCATGTCTGGCTTCTCCTCTTACTGGATCTTCAGGGTCGATAGGGCAATAAGGGCAAAAATGCCGCCAAGAATCCAGAAACGAACCACAACCTTGGTTTCCTTCTGCCCCGAAAGCTCGAAATGATGGTGCAGGGGGGCCATCCTGAAGAGCCTCTTGCCTTTGGTGATCTTGAAATACAGCACCTGCAGCATTACGGAGCCCAGTTCGATGACAAACACCCCTCCGATGACCAGCAGCAGTACTTCCTTTTTGACCATGAGAGAAAGCACTCCAAGCACTCCGCCCAGCGAAAGAGATCCCGCATCCCCCATGAACACCTCGGCTGGATGCGCGTTGTACCACAGAAATCCCACACAGGCTCCCAGCAGGGCAAAATTGAATACCGTCAGCTCGCTTGCCTGTTTGATGTAGGGAATACCGAGATACTGGGACCAGTCAGCCCGTCCGGTAATATAGGTCAATACCGAAAAGGCCAGCAGGGCAAAAATCACCAGCCCTGTGGCCAGCCCATCGAGGCCGTCGGTAATATTCACCGCATTCGACCATGCCGTCACATAGACCATGGCGAGGGGGATCCAGAACGGACCTATATCAACGAGGTGGACCTTAATAAAAGGTAGATAAATCTTTGTCGCCGCAGGGCCTGCACTCCGGTAGACCGCCCATGCAGCCGCTCCGGAAACTAGAAACTGCAGCACAAGTTTCTGTACAGCCGAAAGACCATCGGAACTTCGCCTTTTGATCTTGAGGTAGTCGTCCGCTGCGCCGATAAGCCCGAAAGCAACAAAAGAAAGCAGGGCGATCCAGGCAAAATCGCTTCTAACATCCACCCAGAGCACCACCGAAATCACCACCGCGAGAATGATCAGCACGCCGCCCATGGTGGGAGTCCCTGTCTTGGCGAGATGCGTCTGGGGGCCGTCGGTACGCACTGCCTGACCAAACTTGAGCACACGCAGGCGTTCGATGACCATTGGACCGAAAAGATAGCAGATGACCAGGGCGGTGATGGCCGCATATGCCGACCTGAACGTCAGATAACGGAATATGTTGAATGGAGTGAAATATTTGACCAGTGGAAGAAGCAGTTCACGAAGCATGTGGTCCTCCTGTCGCCGGATTGGAAAGCGGCGCAATCCACCCCTCGGCTTCGAGCACCTCTGTGAGCCGCTCGAGCGCCATTCCCCTCGATCCCTTGATCAGCATGAAATCCCCCTCACGTATCAATCCCCTGACTGCCGCTATGAGTTCGTCCATGTCCTGGGTGTGCATCAGAAAACCGGAGTATCCCTGACTGCGCAGAGCCTCGAACGCGCTTCTCATCTCCTGTCCGAAGAGAAACACGGCGGAAGGGGCTGTTCTTGATGCCTTCAGACCAATCTCGCGATGCGCTCTTTCGGTTTCTTCTCCCAGTTCGAGCATTGAGCCAAGCACGAGAATCCGGCGCGCTTCTGAAGGCAGATTTCCGAAGAATTCGAGCGCTGCTGCCATGCTTTCCGGGTTGGCATTGTAGCAGTCCTGAAGCATGGTGATGCGTCCTTCCCTTATTTCGCTCCTTCCAAAAAGCGGGCGCACCTGGGAGAGCCCCCTGGATGCCGCTTCCGGTGCAATGCTGAGCTCATGAGCCACGGAAAGCGCTGCGCAGGCATTGAGCAGGTTGTGCATTCCAGGAAGAGGGAAACGGATATCGCAACCCTGCCAGCGGATATGCCAGCCATGAAGTCCGAGGGATTGGACCGATTCGATCCCGGGCGTCGCATGCAGGCCGAAATAGTGAACCCGCCCATGCACGAGGCTTGCAAGATATTCGCGGAACGGATCGTCCTCCCGAATGAAGGCATGCTGTCGTCCATCAAAGGCGGAGAAGATGCGTCCCTTCTCCTTCGCAATGCCTTCGCGCGACCCGAACATGCCGATATGAGCGGTTCCGATGATCGTAATTACTGCGGCATCGGGTTCGTACATGGCAACCAGCTCGTCCATCTCGCCCATGCGGTTGATTCCCATTTCGAACACGCCGATGCGGTGCTCAGGGCGGAGACTGAACAGCGCAAGAGCCATGCCGATATCGGAATTCAGATTTCCCTGGCTCATTGCGACAGCATCCGGCCCATAGGCAGCAGACAACACCGCGCCGATGCATTCCTTCGTCGTGGTTTTGCCGCTCGAGCCGGTCACTCCAATGCGGTACAAGGGCATCCGCCGCCGGTATTCGCGGGCGGCCTTTTGAAGAGACGCAAGAGAAGCGTCAACCATAACAAGTCCGATGTGCTGAAGGGATTCAGGTCCAAGGCTGGATTGCAGAAGCTCCATTACCGCTTCGCGCCGTGACAGCTCCACCATCAGGGCCGAAGCACCCGCCTCGACAGCCTGCACTACAAAACGGTGCCCGTCCGTCCTTTCTCCCTTCAGTGCGACAAAGAGAGAGCCCGGAACTACCTGGCGCGAATCGACCGTCACCGAGGAGATTGCTGCTTCGAGATTGCCGGTGCAAGCAGCGCCGATCATGCTACCAAACTCGCCAGCAGTAAAAAGGATGCGGGCTTCATTGGCTGCCATCGTGTCCCTCCCCCGCCTGCGGCAGGCTTTTCTGGTTGAGCATTTTTACGATGATGCGCTGTTCGGGACTAGCGGGCACAAGACCGTTTCGGCGCGCCGCACTTTCGATGCGCTCGAGGTTTGCGAGCCGCGCAATCGAAGCATCCAGCTCCTTGCCGCTTTTCACAAGATCGATTTCCATGCGCTCGAGATCCCGCACTGCAGCGCGGAGAGCGGCATAGCGGCTTGTCTGATACACCAGCAGGGCAAAGAACATGCAGGTGATGAACACAAGAGTCCAGAAACGCCTCGCGTTCATCGTTCAGCTCCTTCTCCGGACGCCGTCCCGCACGATCCGCTGGCTTCTGCGGCTTCCGTATTTTCTGGCATCGAAGCGGAGCGTGACTGGCAGTCAGCAGCCCTTATTGCCCTGAACTTCGCCGAACGCGAAGGCGGGTTGTTTCTTGTTTCCTCGTCTGTCGGGCTGAGCGGCTTTTTCCACTCAAGCGAAAAATGTCCGGTTTTTGCGGATTCAGCGAATATCTGCTTGACTATCCTGTCCTCAAGCGAGTGGAAACTTATAACCGCGCATATGCCTTGCGCAGCGAGAAGCTCGAGAGCGAGGCGCAGCGCGCGTTCGATACGCCCCAGTTCGTCGTTTACCGCGATACGCAGAGCCTGAAAGGTGCGGGTTGCTGGATGAATTCTGCCATGACGATAGGCAGGAGGGACCGCCCCCGCAATTATCTCCGCAAGACGGGAAGATGTCCGGATGCGCTCCCGTCTGCGTGCGGCGACGATGGCGCGCGCAATCCGCCTGGAATAGCGTTCTTCTCCATAGCGGTAGATAATGTCCGCCAAGGATTCTTCGCCCAGCTGATGGATCAGATCTTCTGCCGAGGTTCTCAGCGCGGGGGACATGCGCATATCCAGAGGTTCGTCTGCGCGGAAAGAAAAGCCCCGCCCCGACGCACCCAGCTGATAGCTCGAGACTCCCAGGTCAAACAGGATGAAGGATGCGCCCCTGCCATCGAGCATGGTGCGCGCAGTCTCAAGGCCTTCGTCGAAAAACGCGTTGATGATGTGTACTCTCGATCCGAATGATGAAAGCCGGACAGCCGCTCTCTGGCAGGCCTCCGGATCCGCATCAATACCTATGCACTCGAGTTCGGGATATTCGGAAAGAAGCGCCTGCGCATGGCCGCCGGCACCGAGCGTACAATCCACATATCGTTCCAGTGGCAGAACCTTGGACGCCAGTGCCTGCACTTCGCGGAGCATGACCGGAACGTGAAGAGAAAATTCCGGATTGTCTGCTTCATCCTGCACGGCGCCATCTCCTTATGAAAGTGTCAGGCCGCCGAGATCTTCAGCGGCAGAAAGGAATTCGTCCTGGTTTTCGGCCAGGTACTGCTGATAGCGGCCCGCATCCCATATTTCGACGTACCGCGAAATGCCGAGAATGACACACTCTTTGGAAAGTCCCGCCCATTCGCGCAGGCTCTGTGGAATCGAGATGCGGCCGAGCTTGTCGACCTCAACTTCCTGGGCAGGAGCGATGATCCTTCTCTGAATGAGACGGGAACGGGATTGAAAGAGACTGGTTGATGCCATGATCTTGCGGGAAAGCTCTTCCCATTCTTCCGGGGCAAACAGCCAGAGACAGGCATCGATTCCCTGTGTGAGAACCAGGCTCGAAGGCAGATCTGCACGCAGGCGTGCAGGGAGCGAGAGCCTCCCCTTTTCATCGAGCATGTTCTTGAACTCGCCAGTCAATAGCTTCATTTCCACCTTTTCCTACAATTTCCCACTATTTCCCACTCACTTATCATTTTAAGCCACAAAATCGCATTGTCAACGAAAGTTCCGGAAAAAGAATCGACAGAAAACAAAAAAGGAGGAAATATATCTATACATATGTGTAGCATTTATATGGCTGGGAGTTTGTGAGAGGTGTCAGGAGGCTCATGCCGGAAAGGCTTGCAAGATCAGTATCGGCTCGCGGGCTCTCCTACTTGAGTACGCCCAGCTTCAAATTCAGTGTCATGCGCTTGTTCTTGCCTAAGGGCGGCATCTGCGATGTGCAGCGCTGCATCGCGGTCGATACGCAGCATATGCTCAAGTGCGACTGCTGCTTCGGTGCGGGCTGTCGTTCCGCCAAGCGGACAGGAAGCTGGCTGTACTGGCAGGGATAAGCGCCGCACGATGCGCCGCACATCGTTTTCGCTGCAAAAAAGAAGAGGGCGGACGATTGCAAAAGCACCATCGAAATACCATCGCACCGGTTCGAGCCCTTCCAGACTTCCCTTGTGTGCCAGATTCATGAGCGCTGTATGGGCTGAATCGGTCAGGGTATGACCCAGCGCGATGCGGGAAATCTGCAAGGCCTGCGCTTCTTCTGCGAGCGCCCTGCGCCGCGCCTTCGCACAGGAAAAACACCCCTGCGCCACATCGATTTCAATGCTGCGCACCGAAAAGGGAAGGCCCAGTGCATTACAGAAGTCCGACAGCCGGGATCGAGCTTCAAGCGGCATGGGAACGCGCTCGTTTTCCACTAGACACGCATACAGCTGCCGCCTCTTGCGCCTCAGGATAGTCAAGAGCACCAGCAGTGCGAGGGAATCTTTCCCGCCCGAAAGCCCGACCAGCACAGCATCATCCGGACCGAACAGGGCATAGCGGGCATTGACCGCTTCTACCTTGCGCAGCAGGCGCTCGAGCCAGGGTTCTCTCCTGCCTGAAAGCGCGGCAACAAGCTCGGACGAAAGCGAGAATTCCTGCATCCCTGCCCTCACTCGAGCAGAGCCTGCACCAGTGCAGGGATATTGTTCTGCCGGGCGAGACTCTGAGGCCTGATATATACCCGCACGGTACGCAGAACCCCCGATATCTTCTGGACAATGTCCGGCTGGAACAGGGTGGAACGGTGCTCGAACGCTTCGAATCCGTCGTCCGTTTTCACCATGAGATCGGTTTCTAGAGTAATGCGCTCAGGGATGTCGATTACGACATCGAGTTCTGGAAGTCCTGCCGCCTGGGCGAGCGTCGTCTCAGCTTCCACGCGCTTTCCGATGTCCAGAAGGTCTGCATGCACAGGATTGTCAGAATCGAAGCAATGCTCTGCAGCGAGTCTGTACACATGCTTTTCTTCCGCTTCGCGGATAAGCCGGAACGGGGGGAATTTCTGGTGCGACACGAGGCGCCCAAAGCTGGTATCGTCGATGCCGTAGAGATGTGCAGGTTCCAGCACGCCTTCTTCGAGGGCAAGATGCACCGCTTTCCTGACCATGGCGGTTGCGGCGCGCACCACGGGATGCCAGTACACCGCCCTGTACATTTGGTATTTGGCAAAGATGAGCGCTTCGATGCTCATCTCACCTTTCTGGTCGATGGCCAGGCGGTCATCGTGGACGATCAGCCTCCGCATGATGTAGTCTGCATCCTGAATGCCATAGGGTACGCCGCAGTAGAATGCATCCCTGGTAAGATAGTCAATCTTGTCCGGATCCAGGACGCCGGAAAGGAAGGATCGGAACAGAAGCGTTTCCCTGTTTTCGCCAGCAGGCCTGTTCGCATCGATAATTGCGGCAGTCTGCTCGGGATCCGCGCCGCAGGCTTCGATAAGGGAACGTAGGGGCTCCGACACGATCATGTCGCCCGCAAGTGTCTCATGGCGGGTGAGGGGCAGTTCCTTCAGCGAGTGGGCATAGGGGAAATGCCCGATATCATGGCAGAGCGCCGCTGACAGAAAAGACCTGAGCCCCTGGCGCGTCACAAAATCGATTTCCCCCTTCTCTACGAGCGCGAGGGCCATCCGGCGCGCGATATGGTAGACACCGAGGCTGTGGGCTTTCCGGCTGTGTGTCGCTCCCGGGTAGACCAGTGCTACCGGGCCGAGCTGGCGGATCCGGTCTAGAACCATGAAGGCCCGGGACTGAAACAATGTGTGAAGAGGCGCATCCATGTGGACATCTCCCCACACCGGATCCCGGACCACAACATCGAATCTATGTACCAGAGTATTCAGAAGAGAAAGGTCAGACATGCCGATTACCAGTCCGATTCTCAAATTGCGGCTAATGCCGCAGAGCCATTCTACCAGCTGAGAGAATGACAGTACAGCGTCCGGCCCCTCTGATTGACCCGTTCCGTATCTTTCGGTCATCATGCAGGAGTGGAATTTGTTAACGGATATGTATTCCATGCAGCCGACGGTTTTCTGCATCATCTTCAGGAAGAAGTCCCCGAGATTACCCGGATCGATGGTCCCCTGGTAAGCGCATGGAAGCGAAACAGCCCCGCCCCTTTTGACCTCAATGAACAGCCGGTGTTCTGGGCGCGTAACATCTGGCTCAAGCCCTTTCTGCTCGAGTTCGGCTCGATTTCCGAAGCTGCCCGCGCGCTGATGGCCATCCAGCGCAACTGGAGCCCCTGTCCGGTCCACCACGCCAGGCGAACCATCCTCATTGCCCAGCAGCTTCCCCACCTGCCGACAAAGCCAAGGCCCTTCCCTTTCGAACTGCCCAAGGCCCCCATGGGAGCCTTCACCCTGCTGGACGAGCATCTGCTTCTCGGCTCGGCTCTATGCTCCAGCCCCTTCCCTGGCGGAGCCTTCGAATTTGAAGAAAACCACAGCGATCCCCCTTCGAGAGCCTATCGAAAACTCTGGGAAGCGCTTGTACTTGCAGGCTGTCTTCCTAAACCCGGCGAGCGGGCTTTCGATGCAGGGGCAAGCCCAGGAGGCTGGACATGGGCTCTCGCATCGCTCGGCGCCAACGTGCTTTCGGTGGACCGCTCGCCGCTCGATCCGCGCATTGCTTCAATGCCGGGCGTGCGGTGGATGAAGCACGATGCCTTTACGCTCAAGCCTGAGGAAATAGGTCCGATAGACTGGCTTTGTTCGGACGTGATCTGCTATCCGGAAGCGCTCTGGAACTGGATTTCGAAGTGGCTCGACTCTGGCATGGCCCGAAACTATGTCTGCACCATCAAGATGCAGGGCTCAAGGTACGATCGCGCCACCACCCTCAGATTTGCGCGCGTGCCGGGATCCAGGATCGTGCATCTGTGGCACAACCGGCACGAGCTGACATGGATCAGTCTTGCATCATGGCGCCAAGCCGCTTACGCATCCGGTTGAAAAACTCGTTCTTGAGGTCTTCTTCGCTGGAACCCTCCTGAGCAGGCAGTGCATCGAGATCCACGACCAGTTCCTTGGGCAGTTCTTCCAAAAATGGCGATGGCAGGGTTTCCTGGCCGCTTCCACCCCCGCTTCCACTTCGATGGCGGTACAGTACGCGGCTCAGATAGAGTTCCTTGCGCGCCCGCGTTACCGCCACATAGAACAGCCTGCGCTCTTCTTCGATGTCTCCGCCGTTTTCTTCCAGCACACGCGCATGCGGGATAATGCCATGTTCACAGCCGGGAACAAAGACATACTCGAATTCCAGCCCCTTGGCGGCATGGATTGTCAGCAGGCTCACCCTGCCCTCTTCTTCGTGGGAATCGTCGCGTGCGGTAAGCGAAATGCGGGAGAGCCAGGCGAAAATGCTTCGATCCATATTGTCCGGATCTTTCTCCCAGCGCTCTGCCGAAGCCGCAAGCAGTTCGATGTTCTTATATTTCCAGACCGCTGCCTTTTCGTTTTTCTTGTGCTCTTCCAGAAGATACTGCCAATAACCAATATCCTCGGCAATAGTGCGGATCGCGGCAGAGACAGCGAGGCGGCCTTGCAGAATTCTTTCCCGCAGGGAGGCGAGGTATTCGAAAAAGGAAACGGCCTCTGCAAGGCCACGCGTGAGGGGAGCCTCCATGTAAGGCAGGGCGGCATCGGCGCGCGCGAGGCTCTGCGTGCTGGCGTGGAGAGAACAATGATGCATTTTGGCATAGTTTGAAAGATGTTCGATGGTAGCCCGTCCTATTCCCCTGCGCGGCACATTTATGATTCTGAGAACCGACACGTCGTCGTCGGGGTTGGCGGCTGCCTTCAAATAGGCAACGATATCTTTTATTTCTTTTCGCTGGTAAAAGGAGGGCCCGCCCGCCACCCTGTAGGGAATGGAATGCTCGACGAGCTGATCCTCGATGGATTCGGCAAGGGCGTTCGTCCTGACGAGAATGCCGAAATCCTCCCAGCCGGCATGATCGCGGAATCGCAGTTCTTTCATGCGGGCAATGATGCGGGCGGCTTCCTCTTCTTCGTTCTCGGCAGTGCTCAGATGAATGGGAGTACCGGTCTTGCCCATTGGAGACCAGAGTTGTTTCTGCTTGCGCTTGCGGTTGTGCGCGATGACGGTATTGGCGGCGCTCAAGATACTGCCTGTGGAACGGTAATTCCGTTCAAGCTTGATTTCCCTTAAGCCCGGGTGGTCGGCCTCGAACCGCTCCATGTTCCTGTAGTCCGCTCCTCTCCAGGAATAGATCGACTGATCGTCATCACCCACGACGCAGATATTGCCGCTCTCGATCTGGCGGATGAATTCGTACTGCTGAAGCGAGGTGTCCTGGAATTCGTCGATCATGACATATCTGAAGCGCTCCCGGTATTTGCGCTTCACTTCCGGATGTTCGAGGAACAGTTCGAGCGGCAGGGCAATGAGATCGTCGAAATCGACGGCATTGTAGATGCGCAGGGTCTTGCGATACAGAGCGTATAGATCGCGTTCACGCGGCGAAAGCTCGTCGGCACTGCCAAAGCCGGCCCGGATTGCCGAATACTGCTGTGCAAGCGTCGGCACATCGAGCTGATCGACAACCAGCCCCATTTCCCTTGCGCATTCGCGGATGGCGTGCATCTGATCCTGCTCGTCGTAGATACTGAAATTGGGGCGCAGGCCAAGCTCAGCCGCTTCATGGCGCAGAATCCAGGCTCCGAACGAATGAAAGGTAGACACCATGAGGTTTTTGAGGGGAAGCCCGGTGAGCGCATGAGCGCGTTCGATCATTTCGCGTGCTGCCTTGTTGGTAAAGGTAAGCGCAAGGATGGCGTCCTGCGGTACACCCCGGTGGAGAAGATAGGCAATGCGGTAGGTTATGACGCGGGTTTTTCCGGAACCGGCCCCGGCGATAATCAGCAAGGGGCCATCGGTGGTCGTAACTGCGGCATACTGGTCCGGATCGAGCTCTTTGCGGAAATCGATATTCATGGTCGTGATGTGTTCCTCGAGAACTTCGTTTGATCAGCGTATTGCTTTGAAAAAGATGGTCTGGGCTCCAGCGCCCCAGAGCGCTACGAGGGCGGCCACAATGACGCCTGCAATCACCACTCCCGCTGCAATCGCTAAAAAGGATTTGCGGAACGACAGCCCCAACACCCAGGCACCCAGAGCCCCGGTCCATGCTCCCGTTACGGGAAGAGGCACCGCTACGAACAGCATGAGGCCCCAGTATCCATATTTTTCAACTTTTTCGTGCACTTTGGACCTCGCCCTTACCACGATGCTGTCAAAAAAGCGCCTATAGACCGCAACGCGGTACAAAAGCCTGTGCAGACTTCCGAGAAAGAGGAAGGCGATCAGCGGGACGCTGGCGTTCGCAGCAATGGCGACGAGTGCCGCCTGCATAAGCGGCATCCCCTGCGATACGGCGTAAGGGATAGCCCCTCTGAGCTCTGAAATGGGTAGAATGGAGAAGAACAGGGTCATCAGGAGCGGCATGTCCATCAGGGGCACTATAGCGCAGGCTTCCGAGGCTGTCTAGGCAAGCCTCTTATCGGCTGCCGCAATTGCAGCGAACAGAGCCTGTGGTTCGGGTTCTACCCACTGAATTCCCGGAAGTGCGCGGAAAAAAGTCATCTGGCGCTTGGCATACTGACGGGTATGCAGAACGATCGCTTCAGCGATGGTCTGCGTATCGGCGCCTGCACATTCGAAAAATTCGCGGTAGCCTATCGCCTGCATGCCCGGGCACTCAGGCCCATAGCCGCGGGAGATCAGGGCAGCCGCCTCTTCTGCCAGACCGTGCTTGAACATCATGTCGACCCTGGCGCGTATGCGCTCTTCGAGTACCGGCCTGGGACGGGCAGTGCCGAACACCAGAAAACGCCTGCCCGGCCGCGGTTCCCTGCGCGGGGCGAAGGTGCTTGGCGGCTTGCCGCTGGCCCTGAGGATTTCGACTGCACGGGTCAGGCGGTAGAGGTCGCGGGGAGCTATCCGCTGTGCAAGTGCCGGGTCAGCAGCTTCCAGTTCGCGGCGCAGGGCCTCGGGCCCGCTCGCCTCGAGCTCAGCCTGAACCTGGGCGCGAATGGCTGGATCGCTGGCAGGCGCCGATGGCAGTCCGCATATGAAATTCATTAGATAGAAGCCAGTGCCTCCGCACACAATGGGCAGCACTGCCTTTTGCTTGAGCGTGTGGCACAGCGCATCTGCACGGGAGACAAATTCGCCTGCTGTGTATTGCTCGTCGGGATTCTTGATATCGATGAGATGATGAACCAGACGGGCGCGGAGTGCGGCGTCCGGCTTGGCGGTTCCGATGTCCATGAAGCGATAGGCCTGCATGGAATCGGCGCTGATGACTTCGACTTTCTGGATGTCGGTGTGCCAGATATCACGAAGCCGGGGAATCCAATGGGAAGCCCCGGCTCCGAAGAGTGCGTCAAGGAGGTCCGTTTTCCCGCTGGCCGTCGGGCCGGCGAGTATAACCGCATCAGGCAGTGATGAGTTTGTATCCAATTGTCTTGTCGAGAATTTCCTGAGTGGCCATCGAGACGACCTTGCCGTTGTTCTTTTCCACTTCGGGCGTGCGCAGGACGGCGAGCTGATAGGCTCGTGTCGCAATGGCTGCACAGAGCTCGTACGCATTGCCCGAGTAATTGATCAGGGATTCAAGCGGCATTATCATCGACAGTCTCCTCGTATGATGGTAAAGGCGTTCGGAGCTTCCCGGGCAATATCAGAGCCCGAGCTCTCCAAGCCGCCGATCGAGTTCTTCAAGAATCTGCGCTTCGTCGGTATCTTTTGCGGCCGGTTTCGTCTCCAGAGCAGACGAGCCGGCTGATGCACCCGCCCGTATCTGCGGCTGGGCTACAGATACCGCTGATGGCTGGGCATTCTGGGCGCGGCGTTTTTTCACTTCGTCCAGGAGAAAGAAGCTCGCGAGGATCGCGATGCGCAGGGGATCCGCAACGTTCATTCTCCCGGAAATCATGGCATAGCGCTGTTTGAGCTCGCTGACCAGATCCTGAATGTACTCGGGGCTTTCATCGGTCTTGATTGAAAAGGATTGGCCCAGGATTTCGAAATGCATGCGCTGTTCAGAAGATGTCGAGCTCATGTTCGCCTCCGGGAAACGGGGCATCTTCGGACTTGGACGCCGACAGGGATGGGTCGGCTGCCTCCTCCTTCTCTTCCCTTTCAGCATCGACAGGTGATACGAATACCTGTTCGCGGGCATCCCGAACGATCTGGTTTTCTTCAGCAGGCTGAGGTTCGGAATCTCCCACTGGCAGTTCAGCGGCTCTGAGGCGTGTGACCGCATCCGGTCCCAGCGACATCTCGAGCACCATGTCTTCGAATGAATCGAGCTTAGAAAGCGCCTGTCCCAGGCTCTTCTCGATGCGCTCCTGCTCGGTCAGCAGTTCCCTGGCGCTTGCTTCGAGCTCGGCGACCTGGCGCTCTGCGGTAAGCGCGCGTTCCCGGTATCTGGCGATCTCTTCCTCTGCGGCATGAGCTTTTCGCGCTTCTGCTGCAGCATTTTCTTCAGCTGCGACCGCCCTAAGCTCCGCAGCGGCAGCCCGTTCTTCCGCATCCTTGAGACGGGCAGCCAGCTCTTCGGCGCGTGCGTTCTGTTCATTGGCCGCGCGTGCATGTGCCGCCAGCCGCCGCTCCAGTTCGGCATTCTGATTCCTGAGCAGTTCCTCCGACCGCATGGTATCGGCCAGCTTGGCCTCGAGTTCCGCGTTTTCCCTGCGGAGCCTCGTAATGAGCTCTACCGCCTTTTCGACACGCGCCTCAATGGCCCGGATCTGCTCAAGATTCAGCATGATGGTTCCACCTTATGCCCGAAGGCTTATGCCTGAAGGGCTGCCTTTGCTTTTTCCACGACCACATCGAAGGCGGCTGGATCGCGCACGGCGATATCTGCAAGCATCTTGCGGTCTATGCGGATATCGGCCTTCGCCATTCCTTCGATGAAGCGGCTGTAGGTGATGTCTCTGGCGCGGCAGGCTGCATTGATTCGGGCTATCCACAGTCTGCGGAATACGCCCTTCTTGTCTCTTCTGTCCTTGTACGCGTCGGAAAGCGCTTTGGCGACCGCATCCTTCGCGACCTTGTAGTTCGAATGCCTGCGGCCCCAGTAGCCCTTGGCAAACTTGAGTATTTTCTTGCGGTGATCTTTTCTTCTGGTTCCGTCTACTGCTCTCGGCATGGTCTGTTTCCTCCAGTTTCCTCAATCAACCATAGGGAAGGAGCTTCTTCCTGATCTGATACACGGGCCCCACATCGAGGAATCCGGCTTTTCTCAGATTTCTCTTGCGTTTGGTTGTCTTCTTCGTGAGAATGTGCCGCAAGTTCATCTTCTTGTATTTTACCTTGCCGCTGGCCGTGAGCGAAAACCGCTTGGCTGCGGATTTTTTGGTCTTCATCTTGGGCATAATCCACCGTCCTTCTGCTGAATCAGCGTTCTGTTTCCGGCGCAACACTCGCTGTGTCGCCAGCCGGCTGTTTTTTCGGGGCACCTGCCTTCGGGCTCAGTACCATGGACATGAACCGTCCTTCCATGAGCGGCGGGCGTTCCAGCACATAGACCCCATCGAGTTTGGCAAGAATCCGGCCGAGGATCTGTTCGCCGATCTCGGTGTGCGCAAGCTCACGGCCGCGGAATCGGATGGTCACCTTCACCTTGTTTCCATCCTCGAGGAATTCCCGCACATGGTTCGCCTTGAAATCGAGATCGTGTTCTGCGATTTTCGGCTGCATGCGGATTTCCTTGAGCTCCGTAACCTTCGCTTTCTTTTTTGCATCCTTGATTTTCTTTTCCTGCTCGAACTTGAACTTGCCATAGTTCAGCAGTCTGCAGACAGGCGGTACTGACTGGGGAGCAACCTCCACCAGATCGAGCCCGGCCTCTCGTGCAATCCGAAGCGCTTCGAGCGTGGAAACGATTCCTCGCTGTTCGCCCTTCTCATCGATCAAGCGCACTTCGCGCACACGGATCTGTTCGTTGATCCGCAAATCCTTCTCTGCCAACTGGCCTCCTCTGCCGCTTGAATCCGCTCCGTAACGGGGCAACGGAACAAATTCTACCCGCCCTTCTGCTCTATGGGCAGACTTCAGGCGCGGCGTATATTAGCATAATCGTTTCTGCAGGTAAAGCCCCGCAGGAACGCGATTTCCGTACTCAGGCGCGCCCGGCTGAACCGAGCACTTCGATATTCTTGTGCATGTAGAGCTTCTTGAGCTCGTCGCGCGCAGGACCGAGGTACTTGCGCGGATCAAATTCTTCGGGCTTTTCAGCCAGGACTTTGCGGATCATCGCGGTCATGGCGAGGCGGCCGTCGGAATCGATATTGATCTTGCACACTGCGCTGCGGGCTGCCTTGCGCAGCTGTTCTTCGGGAATGCCGACCGAGTCGGGGAGCTTTCCGCCATACTGCTCGATCATGCGCACGTATTCGACCGGAACGGAGGAAGAGCCGTGCAGGACAATGGGGAAGCCGGGGATACGTTTTTCAATCTCTTCCAGGATATCGAAGCGCAGTGGAGGCGGGATGAGCACGCCGTCGGCGGTGCGTGTGCACTGTTCGGGCCGGAATTTGGACCGGCCATGGCTGGTGCCGATGGAAATGGCGAGGCTGTCCACTCCGGTTTTCTTGACGAAATCTTCCACTTCCTCGGGACGGGTATAGTGGCTGTGCTCAGCGGACACATCATCCTCCACGCCGGCAAGCACGCCCAGCTCTCCCTCGACCGAAACGTAGTCGTTCTGCGCATGGGCGAATTCGCACACCCTGCGGGTAAGCGCAACGTTTTCCTCGTAGGGCAGATGGGAACCATCGATCATTACCGAAGAAAAGCCATTTTCGATGCAGTCCTTGCAGAGTTCAAAGCTGTCACCGTGATCGAGATGGAGGACGATGGGGATTGGATAGCCCAGTTCCTTTGCATATTCGACTGCGCCGCGCGCCATGAAGCGCAGCATGGTGGCATTGGCATATTTCCGCGCACCCGACGAAACCTGAAGGATGACGGGGCTCTTGGTTTCCACGCAGGCCTGAATGATGGCTTGCAGCTGTTCCATGTTGTTGAAATTGTATGCGGGAAGGGCATAGCCGCCTTCCATTGCCTTGCGGAAAAGCTCGACGGTATTGACAAGACCGAGCTCTTTATAACTGATCATATGATACCCTCCGGACCTCGACAGAGTATGAAGTCTTTCTTTCGAAGGTCATTGTCGTTATATAAAGAATCGTGCGATTATGCAATATGAGCACAAGGATGATGCATTCACCATTCAGCCATTCGCTTGGAAAGACTGCTCGTTTCATGCTTGTTCCCGTGCTTCTGCCTTTGCTCTGCATGCTGGCAGGCACTAGTCTTGCCGGCTGTGCGGGCCGCAGTTCCGCAAATGTCCAGGTTCTGATCGATGAGGCATTTTCGCTGATCTATCCTGAGACAGCGAACCTTGTCCTGAACGAATTCTCCCGCCCGGAAGCCGGCGGCAGCCGCAGTACTGCACTGCTTGCGTATCCTCTGGAGTCTGGCCAGATGGACGCACGTCTGGGCACTGCATCTCGCGATACCGGCGCTATCGTCATCGCAAGCCCTGCCGCCGCAGGATATGCTGCCCAGAAGGCCGGCAGCTTCAAGACGAGCGGGATTGCTCTTTTTGCTGCACCGCCCGAAGGTCCTGCCCCCGGATGGAAGCTTCTTTCATGGAAGAGCCGGGATACTTTTCGCGACCTGGGAAAGCTGGCAGCTCTGTGGGCGAACATGCAGGCCGCCAGAGGCACTTTTCGCGGCGTTTCGATCGTGTTCGCCAGAGGCCCGGGCAGAACCGCCGAAGACCTTGCCGAGTGCATCGAAGCGTTCCGGCAGGCTCTGGCCGTAAAAGAGCGCACGGTTGATGAGGTGCTTTCCGTGTTCGATATCGATGCGATGGGCATTCCCGGAGACAGGGCTGAGCAGGTTCAGAACGCCATGAGGCAGGCTCAGAGCCGCAGTCCGGGGCTGCTGGTGCTGGCTGCAGGAAGCAGGAGGGCATTCGATGCGGCTTGTGAATGGAAGGATACGCTTCTTGCAGCAGATCTCAGGGGATTGGGAATAAAAATCGATGCACAAAAGCTGTATGCCGCAATAGGAGAAAATCCGAAAGCCATCCTTGCCGCCCTGCGTATTGCGGTCCGCACAGGGCTTGAACATCTGGATGATAGTGTGCTTTCTGTTGCGCCTGAGCTGGTGCTTTCTCGGGATGCGAAGACACTGCTCTACAGCCGCCCCAGCACCCAGTAAGCCGCAAAGCCGATCATTTCTCTCAGAATCCGGGTCGAGCGCTCAAGCGCCCAGGCATCGGGGAAAAGATCCTTCGGCAGCTGCAGCGCTTCGATCATGCTGTCGACTGCGTAGGATTCAAATCGAAATCCCGCCTTCCTGAAGAGTGCGGCAGAACGCCGCATGTGCCATGCGCTGGTGACGAGAAGCACAGGCTCCTGTACGCTGCCCTCACTGCTGTTTCGATAGCGGCTCTGCCCCCTGGCCGCAGAACCGGCGAGCACGGAAGGAAGGCGCTCAGCTGCGATACGGCGCGTATATATCGCATTTTCGTAGGTGTTGCGCGACTGATCTTCGATGATGACCGCTTCAGGCGGTACCCCCATCATCTCAAGGAACTCCCGGGCAAAGGGTGCTTCCTTTTTATCGGGCCAGGTAAGCGAACCACTGCCGCCGGTAAAGATGATCTGCGGCACAAGGCCTTTGCGGTACAGGGTGGCCGCACCGCTCAGCCGCTCGAAGCTATCAAATCCTTCGATGCGCCCTGACTTCGAAGAAACCGGATCGAGGCTCCCTCCCAGGACAATTGCCGCCGCATAGGGCCCGCGGGCTGAAGCTGCCCCGATATCCGAAAGCGGGTATTCCCAGAGCGCCGCAATGCCATTCGCGACAGCAGGGATGGAGATCAGTGTGGTAATCGCGATGAGGATGAGCGCGGTGATTTTCAGGATTTTTGCGAGCCTGGAGCCTGCTTTGAGCATGAACAAAGCTGCCGTGCTTGCCAGCAGACAAAGAAATAGCGGAGAAGTGAGCATCGGTCTGAGTACTTTGGAAACGATGAACAGAAAGCTTTCCATGGCAAGCCCTCCTTCTGTCTTTCAGTCTTTCGGCCGGGTCCGAGGGCTTGTGCCAAAAATGCGGCACGCGTTTTGCGCAACCGACACGCGCAAGTCTTGTGCCGATTCGCCCCGCAGACCTGCTGCATATTCATATGTCCGCACAATATCGAGCGGACTCGAAGGCTTGCCCCGATGAGGAAGAGGATTGAGGTATGGCGCATCGGTTTCCAGTAGCAGTCTGTCGGTGGGAACCAGCCTGCAGGCATCCCTGAGTGCTGTGGCAGAGGGGTAGGTCAGATTGCCGGCAAAGGAAACGAAACATCCGGCGGAGAGAAAGGCTTCTGCTTCCCCCGGACCGTAGCCGAAGCAGTGAATGATAACCGGCACCGAAGAGGCAGGGCCCTTTACCATCGCGAGAGTATCCGCAAAGGCGTCCCTCGAATGAACCACGAGCGGCAGGTGAAACTCGAGCGCACATTCGATCTGCGCCTGGAACAGCGCCTTCTGGGCCTGCGGCGGCCCTTCATTGTGAAAATAATCAAGGCCGCACTCTCCTACCGCCCTCAGCCGGCCCTCGGCGAGTCCTCTGTGCATATCCTCGACCAGAAGGCGCACTGAGCCAGCAGGATCTGCCATGGCTTTCCGGCCAGGCCAGATGCCCGCTGTACCAAGAACTGCCGGGCAGGATTGCCACAGCCTACGCCTCTCTTCCCAGTCGCCTGCCTCGGTTCCTATATCGACAAGCAGGGCATCCGGCGAAGCGCCATAGTCCTTCAGAATGCGCAAAAGCGCATCCTCGCCCAGCCGCTTTGCGACCAGGCTCAGATGCGCATGGGTATCGGTATGGGCGATACAGGGGCTCATCAAGCCCTTTGTACCTCGATTTCGAGATCCCCGTCTACTGCATGCACGACGATCGTGTCGCCTTCGTGCACCTCTCCGGCAAGAAGCTTTTTGGCGATCTGATTCTCGAGCCGATTCTGAATGACCCTCTTGAGCGGGCGGGCGCCGAACTGGGGATCGAAACCTTCCTGTGCAAGCAGATCCTTGGCGGCATCTTCCACCACCAGCGTCAGCGAACGATCGGCCAATCGCTTTGCAAGCTCTCCGAGCCGCAGGTCCGTAATCTTGCGGATCATGGCTGCATCCAGGCGGTCGAACACCACAATCTCATCGATGCGATTGAGGAATTCGGGCTTGAAGTGGGTCTTGAGCAGTGCATCGATTCTCTTGCGGATTTCCTCCATGTCCTTCATGGTAAGGATATACTCAGACCCGAGATTGCTTGTCATGATGATGATGGCATTGCGGAAATCCACCACCCTGCCCTGTCCGTCGGTCAGTCTGCCATCGTCCAGCATCTGCAGAAGCACATTAAAGACCTCAGGATGCGCCTTTTCAACTTCGTCGAACAGCACCACCGAATAGGGCCTGCGCCGTACTGCTTCGGTAAGCTGGCCGCCTTCCTCATAGCCCACATAGCCGGGAGGAGCACCGATAAGCCGCGACACCGAATGCTTTTCCATGTATTCGCTCATGTCGATGCGCGTGAGCGCCCGCTCGTCGTTGAATAGGAATTCTGCGAGCGCCTTTGCCAGTTCGGTCTTTCCAACACCGGTCGGGCCAAGAAAGAGGAATGAACCCAGCGGCTTGCGCGGATCGGAAAGTCCGGCACGATTGCGGCGAATGGCATCCGCCACAGCCCTGAGCGCACGCTCCTGGCCTATGACTCGCTTGCCCAGATGGCTTTCAAGCTCGACATATTTCTGCATCTCGCTCGAGAGCATCTTGGAAACCGGTATCCCGGTCCACAGGGAAACAACCCGGGCGATATCCTCGTCGGAAACCTCTTCGCGAAGAAGGCGCGGGGTTTTTTCTTCCTGCGCGACCTTGTTCGAAAGCGCTTCCACTTTCTTCTGGGCTTCCACCAGCTTTCCGTACTTGATTTCCGATGCCCTGGCGAGCTGTCCTTCGCGCACGAGGCGGTCCACTTCGGTCTTGTATTCCTCGATCTGCTGTTTGAGCGAACGGATCTCTTCGATCAGGCGCTTTTCTTCCTGCCAGCGCATGGTCATGGCATCGCGCGTTTCGGTGAGCTCCAGGATTTCCTTCTCGAGCTTCTCGCGGCGCTCGATCGATGCCGGGTCGGTTTCCTTCTTGAGCGCATCGACTTCCATCCTGAGCTGGATGAGGCGGCGCTGGATCTGGTCGAGTTCCGTAGGCTGGCTCTCGATTTCCATCTTGAGCCTGCTGGCAGCCTCATCGACGAGGTCAATCGCCTTGTCGGGCAGGAAGCGGGAAGTAATGTAGCGGTCCGAAAGCACCGCTGCCGCAATGAGCGCATCGTCGCGGATGCGTACGCCATGGTGCACTTCGTAGCGCTCTTTCAGGCCGCGGAGAATCGCGATAGTATCTTCGACCGAAGGAGGGGCGCAGAATACCGGCTGAAAGCGGCGCTCCAGTGCGGCATCCTTTTCGATATGCTTGCGGTATTCGTCCAGCGTCGTCGCACCGATCGCCCTCAGCTCGCCTCGGGCCAGGGCAGGCTTGAGGAGGTTCGACGCATCCATGGCGCCCTCGGCGGCTCCCGCACCGACCAGGGTATGCAGTTCATCGATAAAAAGAATCACCTGGCCTTCGGATTTGACGATCTCTTCGATTACTGCTTTTAGGCGCTCTTCGAACTCGCCGCGGAACTTGCTGCCTGCCACAAGGGATCCCAGGTCGAGGGCAAGGATTTTCTTGTCTTTGAGACTGTCGGGCACATCGCCGGATACGATCCGCTGTGCAAGCCCTTCGACGATGGCTGTTTTGCCCACGCCCGGTTCGCCGATAAGCACCGGATTGTTCTTGGTCCTTCGCGAGAGTACCTGCATGACACGCCGTATTTCCTCATCTCGCCCGATGACGGGATCGAGCTTGCCTGCCCGGGCGAGAGCCGTGAGGTCGCGGGTGTATTTTTCCAGAACCTGGTACTTCTCTTCTGCATTTTCGTCGCTTGCACTGCGGCTGCCGCGAATCGATTTCAGCACGGAAAGCACCCCTTGGCGATTGAGCCCTGCGGCTTTCAGAAGCGAAGCGGCTTTGGATTCGACAGACAAGAGGCCCAGAAACAGATGTTCGCTCGCGACAAATTCGTCCTTCATGCTGCCAGCTTCGGCTTCCGCCTTGGCGAGCACTTTCTGGACTGCCGGAGAGAAGTACACCTGGGCAGCCTCGCCGTAGGCCTTGGGAAGCTGCCGCAGAAGGTCTGCAGTGCCCTTTTCGATGCGGGCGCGATCGATTCCCATTCGCTCGAGTATGGCGGGCACAAGACCGCCTTCCTGTGTCATGAGCGCAGAGAGCAGATGCTCCGGCTCGATCGATGCATGATCCTGTTTCTGCGCAAGGGCAGCTGCATCCCGCAGTGCCTCCTGCGCCTTAAGCGTGAATTTTTCGTAGTTCATAGTGATGATATCCTTTGGGGGAAAAGTATGTTTCACCTATAGTATACAAAATCAGACAGTGTGACGGCAAATCGATGAGAGTGCTCTCAACCTTGTGTATGGCAGGATAGTGCTCCGTACTTTCCGGCGCCTGGTCCGTCTGCTATGATGAACGCATGAATTCGCGGAACATGAAGGATATCGAAATGAACGGAGCTGCAGAACCATTCCGTGCCATCGTGATGCACGGATTTACCAGCGAAGAGGCTCTGGCCATCATGAGGGCGGTCAAGGCGCTTGGACCGGCCATGCAGCAGGCTGCCTTCGCCATGACCACCGAAACCAATATGCACTGGCCCCTCGGACGGCTCATGTCCGAACTCGCCGAAGAGCACCGCATGATGCAGCAATATAAGGCAGACAAAGAAAAGCCGGACCCCTCGACTCAGGCACTGACGCGATGAAAGGGTCCGGCCAGCTTGAATATTATTCTTCTTCGAATTCGGGAATTTTCGCTTTGAGCGAGCGGATGAAGTCCTCGCCGCTCACCCCCTGTTTGAGCGCAATGAACACCACATTGTCCCTGCCGGATATCGTACCCAGCACTTCCTCGAAGCCCATGTTGTCGATCGCCAGCGCCACCGAATCGGAATGACCCGAGAAGGTCCGTACAACAACCAATCCCTGGTTCCAGTCAATCGAAACATAGCCGCGCAGGAAATCCTGAATGTAGTGCCTTTCGGACTCGCGGCGCTCCTCTTCGGAGGGGATCGAATAATAATATCCCGAATGCCCGTCCGAAAGCTTGCCCACCTTGAGATATTTGAGGTCACGCGAAAGCGTAGCCTGTGTCACCGAGTACCCTCGATCCTCCAGAAGCATCAGCAGTTTTTCCTGGGAATCTACCCGATTTTCCTTGATGATTGACTTGATGATTTTCAAACGCTCCGCTCGTTCTTTCATGATCACTCCACATGCCGCCCGTATTTCCGGCCTGATATCAGGCACTCTCGAAGGTCTGTAGTCTTGCAGATCTCTCCATTCGCAGATCTGACTTGCCAGACATCCCTTCATTCCCTTTAGAGATGCAGAAGACGGCAAACGAATATTATTGCATTATTTTCTAAAAAAATCAACAAAATTCCGGCACTTGGGCACAATGTCTCCCTGTTCCTTCATCGCCCCGATGTATGGACCTGCCAGGGCAGACGTATGGTAATTATCAACATCGATTACTCGCGGGCAGTCTGACTGCCAATGTCAATATTGCTAATAAATGACAAACGCCACCGGCAGCCGGTGCCGGCAGCGCTTGATCAAGCCATTGGGTGAATGGGTTCCTGCAAAGGCTCGATTTCAGAAAATGAGCAAGCCTGCAGCCATGATGATGCCCGTCAGAAGCAGTGTCATGACGCAGTAACCCATGATGTCGCGGATGCTCAGCTTGGCGATGCCAAGAAGCGGCAGTGCCCAGAATGGCTGAACCATGTTGGTCCACTGGTCGCCATAGGCAATCGACATGGCTACCTTGCCCGGATCAACGCCCAAGGCTATACCAGCCGGAATATTGATCGGTCCCTGCACGGCCCACTGACCTCCGCCCGAGGGGACGAAGAAGTTGATGAGGCCGCCAGAAAGGAAGGTAAAGAGAGGGAATGTGCGTGCTGTGGAAAAAGAAATGAACCAATTGGCGATAATCCCTGCGAGGCCGGTCCCGACCATGATGCCCTGAATGCCGCCATAGAGAGGGAATTGCAGAGCAATACCGCCCGCTCCCTTGATAGCCTGATCAACGGCGCGGATATAACTGATGGGCGTACCATGAAGCAGAATACCAGCAAACAGGAAAATGGTGATGACGATATTCAGGTTGAGATCGAAACCTTTGGTTGCGAAGTAATAGATAATGTAGGCAAAACCAAGAATCGAAGTGATCCAGGTAATGAGCCGCGAATATTCAAGCTTCTGCGCTGGAGTAAGCGTCTTCGGCTTGGACGGAACAACCTCGTCTTCGAGCAGGGATGGATCGACCTGGATGACATCTTCCTTGCCCTTCGCCATGAACATGAAAAGGATGGGCATCGTGAGTATCATGGCTCCTGTGATGACCAGGTTGAAGGGTGAAAGGATCGTCTGCGATACCGGAACAATGCCGATCAGCTTCTCGACAATGTGCCCCTTGCCGGCGATGGCAAGAGGAATCGATCCTGAGAAACCTCCATGCCAGACTACAAATCCCGAATAGGCTGCCGCGATGATCATCGGGTAGTCTACACCGCGCACGCGCTTGGCGATTTCACGGGCAAGAAGGCCTCCGACGATGAGTCCAAACCCCCAGTTCAGGAAACAGGCTATCGAAGACACGAACACCGTGAGCATGACTGCCGAGACGGGGGTTTTCGGAACCGAGGCGATAGCCTTGAGAGCCGACTTTACGGCAGGACTGGATGCAAGAGCATGCCCTGTTACCAGAATGAGGGTCATTTGCATCGAGAATGCCAAAAGCCCCCAGAGTCCGTTGCCCCAGGCCCCCAGTATTTCGATTACTGTCTTGCCTGTAAGCCCCAGAGCGAGCAGAAACGCGATAATCGTAAGGATGATCGCGAACAGGAATGCATCGGGCAGATATTTCTGCGCGATTTTGACGAAGAATCTGGTCAACGCTTTCATCAAAACCCTCCTTTGCGTTTTTGAATTCTTTGCCTTTATGGCGCGAATCCAGTATAGCCTCGGTCGGCACTTTTGTAAAAGAAAAAATGCTTTATTTACAGCTGTAAAATTTGCCTTTTTCCGGAAGGCGGTGCTATAATGGCTCAAGCGAATGGTCATTCGCTGAATAGTCATCATTGGTTATGTTACTCTATGGAGGATCTTCCATGATAGAAAAACGCATCATCGATGCAGCGGAAGCTGTAGCAATGGTCAAACCCGGCGATGTGGTGCATGTCGGCGGGTTCCTCGGATGCGGTTCTCCAGAACGGATTCTCGCCGCCCTGGCAGCCGCAAAAACTTCTAACCTCACTCTCGTCTGTAACGATACAGCGATCTACAATCCAAAAACCGGCGTTGCCAACGGTGTGGCTCCTCTGGTGCTGAACCATCAGTTTTCGCGGATCATTGTGTCCCACATCGGCACCAACCCTGAAACACAGCGTCAGATGAATACAGGCGAAACGGAAGTCCAGCTTGTGCCGCAGGGCACGCTTGCAGAGCGCATCAGAGCCGCAGGCTTCGGACTGGGAGGCATACTGACACCGACCGGTGTAGGTACGGAGGTCGAAGAAGGGAAGACCAAGATTACCATCAAAAACAAGGATTACCTGCTCGAAGAAGCGCTCCCCGGCAATGTTGCCCTTATCAAGGCAAAGAAGGCAGACAAGGCCGGCAATCTTGTCTATTCGAAAACTGCGCGCAATTTCAATCCGCTCATGGCGACCGCATGCACGCTCGTCATCGCAGAAGTCGAGGAAATTGTCGAAATCGGAGAGATCGATCCGGACCAGGTCCACACGCCCTCGATCTTCGTGAACTATCTGGTCATGGCATGAGGAGGAAGAGCATGAGCATCGAATACACCGAAAACAAGGAAATTATTGCGAAAAGGATCGCGCGCTTCTTCAAGAATGGGGATGTGGTCAACCTCGGCATCGGGCTTCCAACCCTGGTAGGCAATTATGTGCCATCCGACGTCACGGTCATTCTGCAGTCCGAAAATGGACTTATCGGACTAGGGCCTGCCCCGGAACCCGGAAAGGAAGACAAGGACCTGACCAATGCGGGAGGAGCACCAGTTACCATTCTCACAGGCGGGGCCTTTTTTGATTCGGCTACCAGTTTTGGCATTATCCGCGGCGGACACGTCGATTATACCGTGCTGGGTGTGCTCGAGGTGGACCAGGAGGGTAACCTGGCAAACTACAAGATTCCTGGCAAGATGGTGCCGGGCATGGGAGGCGCAATGGACCTCGTCGCAGGGTCGAAGATCGTCATTGCGGCAACCACGCATTTTGAGAAATCAGGCGCATCCAAGCTCAAAAGGCGCTGCAGCCTGCCGCTGACAGCGGCGCACGAAGTCGATTATGTGGTCACCGACCTCGGCTTCTTCAAGATTCAGGGCGGAAAATTCCACCTCATGGAGTATTTCGCTCCCTATACGCCACAGTGGATTGTGGAAAGGACCGAGGCGGATATCGAAATCGCGCCCGATGTGAAGGAATTCAAAGCCTGAAAGCAGGCTTGAAAAAGCGATTGCAAATCAGGAGGAAATCATGTCGAAAGTAAGTATTGTTGGTGCCTACAATACCCAGTTCGGAAGTTTCGTGAAGAAGAACAAGGAAACTGGCGAGGTAACGGATCTCAAGTCAATTTATGAGCTGATGTTAGAAGCGGGTCGTGGGGCGCTCGTCGATGCCGGCATCGAGGCAAAGGATGTGGATGCCGTGTGGGTCGGCTCATGCGCACCAGGGCTCTTCGCCAATCAGGAACACCTTGCAGCCTTTGCGCCGGAAATCGCACCGGAAGCATTGCGGTTCAAGCCGATGACCCGCTGTGAAGATGCCTGCGCCTCTGGATCGGTTGCTATCTATAACGCGCTGTATGCTCTGGAAGCGGGAAGAGCCAATGTGGCTCTCGTGATCGGCGTAGAGAAGATGAACCTCCTCAGCACCAAGGATACGACACATGCTCTTGCCACCTGCTCCTACTGGCCGGAAGAAGGCTTAAAGGGCATGACCTTCCCAGGTCTCTTCGCGGAATATGCAAAAGGCTATGCCGCCCGCTACGGATATGACGAAGCCATACTCGCAAAAATGTTCGCTGCGGTGGCAGCGCTCAACTACCGCAACGGCATCGACAATCCGTTTGCGCATTTCGGCAAGGGCGGACCTGCAGAAAGGCTCGGGCTGGTGACCGCCGAGGCCATTCTTGCTCTTCCGGAAGATAAGAACCCAATGATTGCCGCTCCATTGCGCCTGCATGACTGTTCGCTGGTCACTGACGGCGCTGCAGCTCTTGTGCTCGTGCGCGGAGACCATCCGCTGGCTAAGGGGCCGCGCGCCGTGAGGATCGCTGGTTTTGCCCATGTGAACGAAAGAATACCAATCTCGGTACGCCCTAACATGCATGAACTCATGGCTGGCAAGGAGGCAACCCGCCAGGCATTCAAGGAAGCAGGCATTACCATAAAGGATGTGGATCTTGCCGAAGTGCACGATTGCTTTACAATCAATCAGCTTTTGCTGACTGAAGCCCTCGGTCTGTCGAAAGACGGAAGGGCGGGCTTTGATTACATGGAGGGCCGTTTTACCAGGGACGATCCCGAATGCGCTGTCAATCTCTCCGGCGGTCTCAAGGCAAAAGGACACCCGGTTGGAGCGACAGGAGCCTCGATGCACGCTCTTGTCTACAAACAGCTGGTGGGAGAACCGATCGGTGCAACCCTCACGAAGAAACAGGCGCGCATCGGTGTTACCTTCAATGTCGGCGGCTCCTCGGTCACGAACTGCATCACCGTGCTTGTGCGCGAATAGTGTCGCGGCCGAGGAGGTAGAAGAACGCCGAAACGCGGAAGATTCGCGTGAATGGCCCGCCCGGGGCGCCTGCTTTGGCAGGCGCCCCGGGCGGGCCTTGCTTTTCTTGAACTTTGCCTTCGCTATGAGTATAGTGCTGCATGATGAAGGACACGACTGCAAAAGGGCTTCCCTACCGCGTGACTTCCTACTGGCTTGGTCTGGCACAGGAAGCTCCGGAATCCTGCCGGAAAAACGAGCTGGGGGTTCCTGTCGACCCCATTCTTGCACAGGTGGTCCCGAGCCCTGCCGAGGAGGTAGTGCTTCCCTTCGAACTGGCCGATCCTCTTGGTGAACAAAAACATAAGGCTGGAGAGCGAATTGTACGGCAGTACAAGTCCAGGGTTCTGGTACGAGCTACGGGCGAATGTTTTCTTTTCTGCAGGCACTGCTTCAGGCGCTCACTGATTCCTTCCGAGCGGAGCTTCATCGATGTTGAGGTTATCGATCGCCTTCGGTCTCTTCTAGATCAGCATCAGGAGGTGAGGGAGGTTCTGGTATCAGGTGGAGATCCACTGACTGCCCCTGACCGCAGGCTGGAAGATCTGTTCACTTCTATCAGGCAGGTCAAGCGCCCCATTTTGATTCGGCTTTGTACGAGAGCCCCTGTTGTTCTGCCCAACCGCATTACGCCCGAGCTGATTGGCATCCTTCAGTCTGCGAAGCCGCTCCATGTGGTTATCCAGATCAATCATCCCCGAGAAATGAGCGAAGCTTTCAGCAAAGCCATTGCAATGTGTTTGGACGCAGGCCTTCCGGTGCACAGCCAGACAGTTCTCCTTCGTGGCATCAACGATTCGGCCGAAACGCTGATCAAACTTTTCAGTAGGCTGGTATTGCTGGGAGTACATCCCTATTACCTGTTCCAGGGGGATCTCGCTGCAGGTACTTCGCATTTCCGTGTTCCTCTTTCGAAGGGCCTTTCGCTCTACGAGACGCTTCGTCATGAATTGTCCGGGCTCGAGCTTCCCCGGTATGCAGTGGATGCGCCAGGGGGCGGAGGAAAGATCTATCTGCCAGAAGGCGTGGTCGAGCGGCGGGGTGGTGTATGGCTTCTCAAGGCTCCAAATGGGCTGCTTGTTGAATATCCAGATAGTGCTCTCAACCTTGTGTAAAGGCAGACACAGAGTTGGGCAGCCTGCTCCTTTTCCTTTCCTCTAGGCAAGCGCCAGCTTCGCCACATACTCGGCCTTCGCTTTGCCCGGTGTTTTCCACTCCTTCTTCCAGCTTCTTGCCATCGAGACACTCAAGGTGCTCCGGCTCAGAAACGCCCGCGCCTCAAACAAGCGCACCCCCACATCCTTCAGTGCCTCCGGCGCAATGCCCCGCGCCTGTGCATGCGTCAATGGAC